>Ga0208090_1000072_pt1 | contig 23191 bp, 21 predicted proteins | sample LakMenEpi20Jul12_FD_150718 | JGI IMG/M metagenome (GOLD analysis project Ga0208090, IMG submission 150718) | Freshwater microbial communities from Lake Mendota, WI - 20JUL2012 deep hole epilimnion (SPAdes) | ecosystem: Environmental > Aquatic > Freshwater > Lake > Epilimnion/Euphotic zone ...
ATCGATGGCGATCGCACCGCTTGGGGCAAGGGGGTGATAGTGGCAGTCCTCGACACGGGTGTTTCGACGCATGAGGCATTTCGCGGCCAGATTCGCTCGCTTGAGTTGGTGGCGATGCCGGAAAATTTGGCTGATTGGAATGGCCACGGCACTGCGGTGGCGTCGTTGATCGCGGGCGATGACGGGTTGACGCCCGGAGTCGCGCCGGGCGCTGAAATTTTTTCCATTCGCGTCGCCGACGATGCGGGGAACTCCAACAGTTTTGTGTTGGCGGAGGGCATCGTGAAGGCGGTCGATGCGGGAGCGAAGGTCATCAACATTTCGATGGGCAGCTTCGGCGATAGCGCGATCATGCGCGATGCAATTGCTTACGCGGACAAACGCGGAGTGCTGCTGATCGCCGCAGTCGGCAACAATGGCATCGACCGCGTGACATATCCGGCAGCCTACGATTCGGTGATCGCGGTCGGCGCGGTGGATGCCACTGGCGAGCATCTGGATTTTTCCAACTCCGGATCGGCGGTCGATCTTGCGGCGCCGGGCTACGGAGTGAATGCCGCGTGGAGCGACAACGAGGCGGCGCGGGTGTCGGGCACATCGTTCAGCGCGCCGATTGTTTCGGGTGCCGTGGCGGCACTGATGTCGCAAAAGAATATTTCCGCGAGGCAGGCCTACAATTTGTTGTCGTCAAATTTGAATGACGGTGGCGCGCCGGGAAATGACAAGGCCCTTGGTGGCGGCATGCCGGATGTGGGAAGAGCGCTGCAGAGTGATGAGCTTGGAATTTACGACGCGGCGGTCGCATCACAGCGCGTGCTGTCGGTCGATGCGTCGAATCCGAACGGCCAAGTCGAGGTGGTGGTGCAAAACCGCGGCACCGAGATACTGGTCAACACCGCCGTGAAAGTTTCAGTGGGGGGCATGAGCACCACCAGCAACCTGAGCACGCTTGCGCCGAACGCGATCGCCACCCTGCGGGTGCCAGTGCATCAAGATTGGAATGGGGCAACCGGAGGTTTGCGCATCGAATCGAGCGCGCAAATTTCCGGAGGAATCGTCGACATCAAGCCGTCGAATGACCGTCGAATAGAGATCCATGGGCAAGCTCCTTCGAATTGAGCTTTTGCTCCTGCTCACTTGCTTGTTTGCAAATGCCGACCCGTGTTGGGTGCATGCGCCAAACAGCGGCGCAGCACCGATCGACCAGCTGCTGGTGGGATCCAATGCCTGCGGACCTGCGGCGATGATGAATTCGTTTCGCACCGGCAGCGAAAAGTGGCGTCACGCGTTCAAAGTAATGGGCGGCACCAATGACAAGGAACGCATGGCGTGGATCATTCGCGAAGTGGGCATGCGTTCTTCGAATCATGTGTACGCAAGCCCCCGCTGGAACAAGCGCGGTGTCGGGGTCGAAGACCTGCGCGACATGGCAAACGATGTACTCAGAAAGGCCTACCTGCCGACGCTGAAAAAAGAGATTCTGTTTCGCGCGGCGGGCGATTCACCGGAGGAGCTTTTGGCGAATACCCACAAACTGATGCGCAAGTCACTCTCGGCAGGCTTCCCGCCGATCCTGAGCGTGCGGCGCTATGCGCTGCGAAAAGAGCCGAAAAAAAACGCGCAGTGGACGGTGATCGAAGGCCATTTTGTGACACTCACGCGGATGCCTTGCAAACTGCAGCGTGGCGATCATGGGTTTGCGGTGACCTATGTCGACCCTTGGCGTGGGCGGCGCTGCGATGGCTGGATCGGCATTCCGGAGCGCGCGTTCATGGAGGACACGCAAGGTGTTTCATCATGCCTCGAAGCGGTGTTTCCCGATGCGGTGATCGGCAAAGGTCGGATTCGCCAAGGAGAACGCACGACGGTCGCCGTCTCGGCAGCGATCGGAAAATGGTAGACCGCGCGATTCATATTTGAAATTTGCCCATGCTGCCGCATGGTCTCGCCACATGGGCAATGAGCCGTCAGCGGAAATTTCATCGGTAGCATTTTGGCGCAAGCTGCGAAGCATGATGGCTGTCGCCGGACACAAGATGCTGTTTTCCGCCTTGGTACTTTTCAATTGCCTCAAGGATCGCGACACGCCGGCATGGGCGCGCGGCGTGATTGTTGGAGCCTTGGGATACCTGATTTTGCCAACCGACCTGATCCCCGACATGCTGCCGGGCGCGGGATATGGCGACGACTGGAGCACGATCGTTGTCGCGCTGGGCACCGTCGCAGCATACATCAAGGAGACGCACAAACTGCGGGCAAAAGAGCAACTTGATAAACTATTTGGCGGACGGAACTCCCCTGCGCCTGCGGATTTTGTTGAATAATCCGGCAGATTGGAGTCAATAAGCACATGGGAACGCGCGCAGGTTTCATGAAATCAATGATCCATTTGATCGCCGCATCCGCGTTGATGGCCTCAACCGCGACGGCTGAGGTGAGGATCGATGAGAAGGTTTTTGGCGACAGCCTCGGTGGTTGGAAAAAACGCGACAAGCAAGCCGCAGAGTATCCCCTTTCGGGTGCGACTTACCGCACCTATCGCCCTGAATTTTCTCCAACGCCCGACGGCGGGATTTTTGTTTCGGTGCGCATCGACCATGTGCGTGGATGGTTGTCGACGGATGATCATGCGATCCTCGAAGTGACCATCAACAACAAGGGCGCGATTGTTTCGGCCCGCTCGAACATCGCGATCCAAGGCCGATCAATTTCAAGCGACCTGATCCGCGGCGCGGGCGAGACCGGCAAGGCGGCGGTGGGATCGGACCGCGCGGTGCAAATCGGCACGGATTTGGTGGCGAACCTTTCGGAGAAATTGCTGCGCGAGAAAATCGTCGAAGCCGGAAGGGTCTCTTTTCCCGCGGCACTTCGTCACAATTACAACCGATTGTTCCAAGCGATCCGCCATGAGGTCGCTGCTCCGCCGACTCCCGAAGTAAAACCCGAGCCCGAAGAAAAATCCGATGCGGCACCAACAGCACCTGCGGAAAAGGCAGCGGACAAACCGGCATCCGAAGGTGGCGCGCTTGAGATCAAGCCCTACGCAACGCCGGAAAATTCAGAGATTCCCGCAGCGCAGTGAATTCCGGCCATCAGCCGCGCGGGTGCAATTTCTTGTGCAGCGACTTCAGCCGCTGACGATCGACATGGGTGTAAACCTGCGTGGTCGAGATGTCGCTGTGACCTAACAGCTCCTGAATCACCCGCAGATCTGCGCCACCCTCAAGCAAGTGGGTAGCAAAGGAATGCCGCAGCAAATGAGGGTAAATGTTTTGCTCGATGCCGGCCCGCGCAGCGCGTTGCTTAACGATTTGGCGAATGCGATCAGGCGAGAGCACCGTGCCGCGCACGCTGATGAAGAGATGCGATGAGGTTTTTTTGTTAACCAGCGCAGGCCTTTCGTTGGCGAGGTAATCAGCGATCGCGGCGAGGGCTTTTGAACCAACTCTCACCACGCGAGTTTTGTTGCCCTTTCCCGTGACGCGGATAAAACCCTCCTTTTCGTCGAGCATTTCAATTCGCAGATGGCACAACTCGGAGAGGCGCAGGCCGGAGGAATAAAACAACTCGAGGATGGCCATGTCGCGCCGACCGAGCGGCATCGAAGTTTCGATCGAGTCGAGCAATTTCTGGATTTCTTGCGCGTGCAGCGTTTCCGGCAGCGTTTGTTCCGGGCGCGGCGCAAGCAAGGGTTCGGCCGGATCCATCAGGAGCTTTTCGCGCAAGGCCAGCCAGCGGAAAAAAATTTTCAGGTGAACGGTCGTGATGCGCAATGACGCAGCACTAAGGCCAGATTTTTTTCGCGCGTGCAAGAAGGCCGCGAGCTCTTCGGTGCCAACATCCGAAAGCGTAATGGCATTTTGGATCAGCCAGTCGGAAAGCGCGTCGAGCGACTGACGCACGGAGAGTTGATAGGCATCGGACAGCCCGCGCTCAGTAGCGAGGTGGCGGATGAACGACTCCAATTCCCTATCCATCACTGACGATGTTAAATCCCCTCTCCTCTCACCTTTCTCGCCGACTGAACGGCTTGGCGTCTGAGTTCGATGGCGTCACCGATTTCATCCGCGAGGACGGGTGATTGGTTGAGCAGGTCTCCGATGACGTCGTCTTCGAAAACCATGATTTTGAGGTCTTCGATGGCGACGATGTCGATATCGCTGACCGAAGAACCGGCGGTGAGTTGGTCGCCGAAGCATTCGCCGGCGCCGATTTCGCCGATCTGGATCGCTTTGCCGTTGGCGTCGGCTGAGAGCAATTTGGCGCGACCTTCGAGAATGAGCGCGAAGCCTTTAAATTTAACCTCCGCGTCCCGCACAGTTTCGCCAGCGGCGTACACCTTAACCTCCGGCTCCGACTTCTCGTGCTTGAGCGCAGGTTTGAAGCGCGGATAACCACCAAGCAGTTGGGCAGGTGTCGGCGGTGGCGGCGTCGGGCTTTCGCCGGGTCCGTACTCGAAGGCAATCGGAAACGGAATCGTGAGGCCCTCGCGTTTCACGACATACCAAATGCGCGTCATGATGCTGTCGCGGATGTCCGGAAGGTCCTCCATGCTTTCGACGGTGAAGGATAAGCGATAGATGATCGAGAAATCGGCGTAATTGAAAGTCCGCACCGACGGCGGCGGCTGCTGGATCACGCCGTCGGTGGTGGTAAGGATCCCCATCATCAGGCTCTTCACGCGGTTGGGCGGATCATCGTAGCTGAAACCAACTTCAATGCGTTCGGTGCGCGCGGTGGTTGGCCTTGAAAGGTTGGTGAACGGCCCCTTGTAGAGCGAAACATTGGGAATGATTTGCAGTTCGCGCGTTGGCGTTTCGATGTGGACCGAGCGCCAGTTGATTTCGATGACTCGCCCCATGACCCCTTCGGCGATGACCCAGTCACCCACATTGAGCGGGCGCTCAAAAAGCAGCATGAGTCCGGAAACGATATTGCCGAGCGGTTCTTGCAGTGCGAGGCCGATGACGATTGACCCGACGCCGAGGGCGGCAAGCGCGCCTTCGATCTCGCGGCCCCAGACCTGCGAATAGATCACCATCGCACCAACAGCAACAAGCAGCGCGCGTACGAGGTCCCGGAAAAGTTTCGGCACCTTTTCACGCCATGTGTCGCTGCGGGCGGAACCGAAGACCAGGTCGTTGACCACTCCAAGCAATGCATAGAGAAGCAAAACCCAGAAGCCGGTCTCGATCACCCGCACAAGCTTGTTCGACTGTGGAAGTTCGATGATGAAGCGTACGAAGATCAGCAACGCGAGTGCCGGCGCGACAAGATTACGGATCGAACGCAGCGTGCGTGCCAGCACCAGTCCGGCCCGGTTACAGGCGGCGATGCTTTCGTTCAAAATCAGCAACACCACCGGAAATCCCACGGCCAGAAAAATGGCGGGCCAGAGGTTGGAAATCGTCTGTTGGAGAAGCACGTTCATGGCTGGATCAATGTTTCGGATCATGCTCGTCTCAATTGACGACTTCCCACGCCTCGATGGCAGGTTTGCCTTCAGCTTCGATTTTATGCGAAACACCGAAATTGAATTGATCGCCGATGCGATCACGGATTTGTGAGGTCACGCGAATCGCAGTGCGGTTGCCGACCGAGAGTTTTTTGGCGATCGTGACCGTGTCGCCCCAGAGGTCGTAAAGGAACTTGCGCCGGCCCACCACGCCGCCGACTACCGGACCGCTGTTGATGCCGATTGAAATTGCAAGGTGGGCTTTTTCGTCGCGATTGAAGACCCCGATGATGCGCTCTATGTGTTGAGCAAACTGAATGATGCGGCGTGCATGATCCGGCCTTGTGACCGAGAGTCCGCAGACCGCAAGGTAGGATCCTCCGATCGTCTTGACCTTTTCGATGCCGGATTCCTCTGCCGCTTCATCGAAGGCCTCGATCAGGTCGCCAAGCATGGAGAGGGCTCCTGCCTCACCGAGTTTTGGCCCCAGTTCTTCCATGCCGACGATCTCGGCAAAGAGCACCGAGACATCGGCAAATTCGCGATTGGCTTTTTCGTCACCCTCCTGCCGCTGCACCACCGCCGACGCGGGCAAAATGTTGTGCAACAACTCCTGGTTTTCACGCACCTGACCCTCCAGCCGCTCGGTTTGCAACTTGATGTTTTCCGACATCTGGTTGAACACCCTGCCGAGTTCGCCGAACTCATCGCGCGACTTCACCCTGACCTGCACATCGGTTTCACCACGACCCAGTCGCAGAGCCCCTTCGGTAAGCGCACGCAGCGGACGCGTCAGCAAATGGGAAAACATCAGAGCCAGAAGCGTGACCGCCAACGCCATGCCGCTCGCCACAATCAGCACCGTGCGACCAAGTTGGTGGATCGGCGCATCAACCTCAGCAAGGTCCTTTTCGGTAATCACCGCCCAGCGCAACGAATCCAGCTCAAGCGGCCCGTAGGCGCTCAAGGTTTTCTCGCCGCGATAATCATTCACTACCGTGATGCCCCTTTGACCGCGAAAGGCGGCGTGCACACTTTCAGATTCCACCGGCATCGCGCAGATGACATTGCCCTGCTTTTCGATTTGATCGACTACCGATGTCGGAACACTGCTTTCGCGTAGGAGCTTCACAAATTCTTTAGGTTTTTCGTACATGAAACGCGAGCGGCTTCGCATCGTTTTGTCCGGACCGACGAGATAGGTCTCGCCGGTTTTGCCCATTCCCTCATGCGCCCAGTTGAAATTGCCGGTCAGAACCTTGTTGAAATTATCGATGGGAAACTGCAGCACCAGCAAACCAATCATCTGCGGACCATCAAAGATCGGACTCACCGCAAATCCCATCGGCAAGCCAAGACTCGGTCGATATGGCTCGAAATCAGCGATTTTGAAATCATCGCGGTCGTTGTTGCCGCGTATGGTACGCACCTTTGACGCCATGAGCGTGTTGGCGTAAGGGCCCGTCTCAAGGTTGGTCGCAAACTCGCTTGTCTTTTGATAACTATAAACAATGTCCAAGCTCTCGGCATCGACCAACATCACGTCCTCAAATCCAAAAATCTGCACCGCCCGCTCAAAGGACTTGTGGAAGGTCTCGTGCACCTTGACGTAGGCCGATTGATCTGATTTCGATTCATCCAATTCCTGTTTCTTGCCGTAAGGATGAGGATTATTCGAAAGGTAATGATACTGGAGGTATCGCTCGGCCGGTTTCAACGGAAGGTACTGCTCGAGCACAGGCTCTCCATCGATGTGCTCGGCAAGTTTCGGAAAGAAATCATTTTCATAAAAACCTTCGAGTTTTTCCGCCTGCTCTGCAGTCAACGAAGCGGCATTGAGGCTCTTGTATGCCGCGCGAAAATCCTTCATGCCATCGATGATCACATGGCTGTCCGACATGGAGATGACCTGATCCCGCAACGAATCGAGCATCGCCTTCAGCGTCGTGGTTTTGGCGACCTGCACGCCCTTGAGGTGATCCTCCGCTGCGCGGATCAGCGCTTCTCTGCCGGACTTGTAACTGTTCCATGCCACCACTGCGATGGAAGACAAGCTCACTGCCAGCAGCAGCAGGATCATCTTGGTCTGAATGCTCAATCGGTTGAGGCCTAACATGCTGTTGCGGGGTTTAAGACTAAGGCTATGGCTGCGGAATCACTGTGATTCCCTGCAATGGTGCAGGCTTGTGAAAACTAGCGGTGCCCGGCACACCGAAGCAAGGCCATATCCGAACAAGCTTGTCGGATGCGGCATGCTGGAAACAAAAAAAATCGGCGAACCCGATGCCGGATCCGCCGATTTTTGAATGGTTCGAGAGATCAGCCGATCACTTAAGAACCTTAAGCTTGTTCACGCCGAAAACGGCGTCGTCGCCCAACTCTTCCTCGATGCGGAGGAGTTGGTTGTACTTCGCGATCCTGTCCGAGCGGCTCATCGAGCCGGTCTTGATCTGGCCGCAATTGGTGGCCACGGCGATGTCGGCAATCGTGCTGTCCTCGGTCTCACCGGAACGGTGGCTGAGCACGGCGGTGTAGGCGTTCTCCTTGGCCATCTCGACCGCGTCGAAGGTTTCGGTGAGCGTGCCGATTTGGTTGACCTTGACCAGGATTGAGTTTGCCACGCCCTGGCTGATGCCTTTGGCGAGGAACTCGGTGTTGGTGACGAAGAGGTCGTCGCCGACGAGTTGGGTGGTCTTGCCGAGCTTGTCGGTGATCACCTTCCAACCGGCCCAATCGTTTTCGGCGCAGCCGTCCTCGATCGAAATGATCGGGTACTTTTTCTGAAGCTTCGCGTAGTAGGCCACAAGTTCCTCGGCGCTCTTCACCGACTTGTCGGACTTCTTGAAGACATAGGCTTTCTTCTTCTTGTCGAAGAATTCCGAACTTGCGACGTCGAGAGCGATTGCGATGTCGTCGCCGACCTTGTAGCCGGCCTTTTCGATCGCCTGGCAAATCACGCCCAGCGCGTCATCAGCGCTCTTGAGGTTTGGCGCAAATCCGCCTTCATCGCCCACCGCGGTGGAAAGGCCACGGTCGTGAAGCACCTTCTTGAGTGAGTGGAAAACTTCCGCACCATAGCGCAGCGCCTCACGCAAGGTCGGAGCACCAACCGGCATGATCATGAATTCCTGGAAGTCGATCGGCGCGTCCGAGTGGGCACCACCGTTGATGATGTTCATCATCGGCACTGGCAGAACCTTCGCGTTGGGTCCGCCAAGGTACTTGTAAAGCGGCACGCCAAGTTGCGCGGCCGAGGCCTTGGCCACTGCCATCGAAACACCGAGAATCGCATTGGCACCGAGGTGCTTCTTCGTCGAGCTGCCATCGAGCGCGAGCATCGCGGCATCAATCGACGATTGTTCGGTCGCGCAGTAACCCAAGAGCGCCGGAGCGATCTTGTTGTTCACATTGTTGACGGCCTTGAGCACGCCCTTTCCAAGGAAGCGCTTCTTGTCGCCGTCGCGAAGCTCAACAGCCTCGTGCTCGCCGGTCGATGCTCCCGAAGGAACCGCCGCGCGTCCAACGGCACCGCCGTCCAGCTTGACATCAACTTCAACAGTGGGATTGCCGCGCGAGTCGATGACTTCGCGGCCGCGGATTTCAACAATGGTGGTATAGTCCATGGTGCTTGTTTCGTTTGTTTGGGGAATGATTAAGGATTGAAAGGACGGATCGAGCGGATCGTCCATTGTTCCGGAGCTTCTGTGACTTGGTCGCGGATCACGACCGTTTCACCCGGCGCGCGCCCGACGAGGGCCTTGCCGACTTCGGAGAGGTAGGAAACGAGTTTCTTTTCGGGATCCGAGTCCCATGCGCCGAGCACGGTCATATCGACTTCATTGCCGGATGTGTCGGTGAGCGTGACGATGGTGCCGATATTGACTTTTGCCGCATCCGAACCCTTGAAGTCGGTGCCGCGGGCGCGATGAATGTCGCGCTCGAGCTCGCTCTTGCGATGCATGAGGTATTTCTGCAGGTCCTTCGCCGACTTGTACTCAAAGTTCTCGCGAAGGTCGCCGTACTCGCGGGCGATGGAAATGTCCTTGGTGTTTTGCGGAATCCGCACGCGGATCATTTCGTCGAGTTCGATTTTCTTCTTCTCGAGGCTGTCCCATGAAACCAGCAATGCCTCTTCCGGGCGTTTGGAATTTTCCCCGCTCACCAGCTCGGCGGTTTCGGGACGGGCTTTGATGATTCTTGCCATCAGGGACTTTTTCTCAAGTTCGGCAAAGACCGGGCACTCCATGAGTCGACGGGCAAAATTGCGGGATTCGTTCACATCCATGATGCCGACCAGATCGGTGAGCAGCAACTTGTCATCTCCAAGCAGGCTTTGCAGACGCGAGGTTTTGCGCGGCCCGTCGGAAAGGTGGTCGTTTTCCAAAAGGTTGAGAATCGCCGCGCCAACATCGGCGCAAAACACATCGGCCGACGCACCCTTGCGCTCGCGGCAAACCCAGATCAGCGCGTCGCCCCCAAGCGAACGGCGAGCAATCGCCGATGTGAGATGCTTGTTCAGCGCGGGCAATTCATTGCGGTCGATCAGGATGCGGGCAATTTCCGTCACACCCCGCGCACCCACGCGGTCAAACACGCGAACCATCTTCTCGACCCATGAGTTGGCAAATGCCTCGGGGAAAGCTTCGTAAACCGCACGCTGCCTCGTCGATGGCAGGGCACCGGCCTCATCCGCGAGCTTGATCGAATCGGCCGCACGCAGGAGCTCGGAAAGTTTCAATGCGCCATCCTCCAGCGAAAGTTCCTTCGACGATTGGATCACCTCATCACGCGCGGCAACGAGTTGCAGCGCTTGGCCCAGTTGCACACGCGAGGCTTTTCTCGCTCCTTCATCAATCGCTCCTAGAAGCTGCTTCAATGAATCGGTCGCACCTTCGAACGCACCGATATCGGCGGCGATCGCCTCCAGCGCACGGATCATGCCCTTGATGTCTCGAGCGACTTCAAAGTCAGCGATCAATGCCTGCGCCGGGCTGTCATCCCCTGTACGAAGGACAATCGCTTCGGTGCGCTTCTGCGGCACGACGGCAACACGCCTCTCACGCAGAGCCTTCTTGGCATTGTCCCACCATTTTTTGAAATCAGCCTCGGGGATCACCGTGCCGCAAAGCTCTTTCTCGAGCGCGTCGCCGGTCATGCTGCCGCCATGGCTGCGAATCACATGCAACAAGAGATCCACCGGATCACTCTTCGACATCGCGCGAAGTTCCTCAACCTGCTCGATCTTGCGCGCCCTGAAATCGTCGGCGGCAATCCACTCGGTTTTCTGAAACGCAAACTGAAGCTCCATCGACTGCGCGGCCGATTTCTCGAAATCGATCACCACTTTTTTCGAAGGCAAATCCCATGAAATCACCTTGCCGGGACCGAAGGACTTGTGAACGCAAAAATTTCCGGGCGCGAGTTGGGACAACCTTTCGCCGATCGCCTGGGGAATGCGACCAGCCTCTACCAATTTCGCCACATCGGGATGCATGGCGCGGAAGATGCGAGGCCACCCGGCGAAACGCAAGGTATTCCCGACGAAATTCGCATGTTTCGCCAAGCCGTGCCGTGGCACGAGGATATTATGGCGTGACCGACTGAGTCGGAATCATCGGCGGCGGCACCACTCGAGGCCGCGGTGGACGCAGCACCGGTATTTCGCCGCTGATCGACTGGTCGAGCGCGCGCTTCAAGGACGAGACCCTGATCTTCCACGCGGTCGGCACTCCTTCGAATGATCCGCCAGCGGGAATCGTAGCGCTGAAAATTTCCACCTGCTTGCTGTCTTTGATGCTAAGCCGATACCCCTCGCCTTCCTTGGCGATCTCCGCCTCGCCATCGTCGCTGGTGGTTTTGGCAAACATCTCGCTGGAATCGACGACCCGCGTGATGCCTTTCTCAGACTCTTTGAATGCCGGTTCGCCTTGGGCGAGTACTCCCGAAAGACGCAATTTCGGCATGCCGAGCTGGACCATGAACCGCTGCGACTTGCCGGAGCGAAAACCCGAAATCTCCACCTTGTGGCCCGGTTGCCGCAAACGCAGCAGGGCCGCCATTTGTGCCTGATTGACCAGCAGTTGGTCGCCGAGCTTCCAAATCACATCGTGAACCTGAATGCCAGCCCGCGCAGCCGGCCCGCCTTCCTTAACCTCGGTCACCAAAAAACCCATGCCCGCCGGAAGATTCGGCAACTGCGCGGCCAACATCTGGTCGGGCTTTTGAACGGATATGCCAAGCGATGGCGGCGCGATCCGCGACCTACCCTGCACGACTTGTTCCGCCTCCGCACCAGCCGGCTTGACGGCATCCTGCGCCGTGTCCGCATGCGTGGTGACACAAAGACCAAGCAGCAAAAATGAAAGCTCCAGTCTCATCAAAATTCCGTATTCTCTTCGATCACATTACCCTCTTCGCGCAAGCCAGTTAGTATGACAAGCCCGCTCCTCTTGTCCCTGATCTCATTGATATCCTCTTTGAGGTAACTGACCGCGAGGCATGAATTTCCATCGTCCTGGTCAAACCACATCTCATCGGATGTTGGCTCAATCGAGCCGAGTTTATTGTTGAGGAAATCATATTCAACCAGTGAATCGGCTTTGGGCTGATCCAGAAAAACCAGACCGGCACCGGCCATGAGGCTCGCGGCAATGCCCGCCTGCCACCAGTGCTGGCGCTTCGCGGGTTGCTTCAAGTCCGCCGACTGCGACCCAGCCAAGCCATCAATCATCGATTCGTTCGCACGCGTGGCCCTCTCGCTCATCGCCGATGGCGCGAGACGCTTGAGGATATTTTCCACTTCTTCAATCGGGTCCAATTGCTTGTCAGGCTTGTGCATGGCGGTCCTCCTTGATGCCGCGCAATTCCTGCGCGAGTTGTTCCAATGCGTAGCGGTAACGCGACGCGGCGGTGTTGGGCGAAATGGCGAGCGTCTCGGCGATCTGCTGGAAGGTGAGCCCGCCCCAAAATTTCATGATGACCACCTCGCGCAGTTTGTCGCTCAGCTGGCCAATCTTGTCGCGCAGAAATTGCGCGTCCTCATCGTCCTCAAGCACGGGATCAAGCCACATGTCCTGAAAGTCATTGAGATAAATCACCGACTCCTCACGCTTTTTGCGCCGACGCTCGCTGCGATGAAAATTGAGCCCACAAAAACGGATCGTCGAGAACACCAGCGGCAGGTCCGGCGGCACGTGGCCGCGATCGGCCTGATGATGCCACATTTTCAAAACAGCCTCCTGCACGAGGTCTTCGGCATCCTCGCGGGACTGGCACCAACTGCGCGCAAACAGCAGCAGTTTCGAGCCATGCTCGACCAGCCAGCCCTTCCAATTTTCTGCCATACAGGATGCCATTGTGAGAATAATGCCACCCGTCAGAGGCTTTGTCTGTAAAATCCCCCGAAATTTCGTCTGAAAAATCAGTCGATGAAGCGGATTTTGCCCGGGACCGGCAGCTTGCCCTGCGCCATCGCCGCATGCTGTTCATCCGTGCAGGCAGAATTGATCGGCGCATCGGGTGCCACGTCGTTGGCTTGAAGCAGACGGTTGGAAATCATCCACGCCTCGACCTCCTCGCCGCTGATGTCTGGCAGCATGTGACCGTTGATCTCGACGCATGGCGAGAGGGATTGGCCGCTGCGCTGTTCCATTTCCCAGCGGAAGGCAGGATTTTTGATGATGTCCTTTTCTTCGAACTCGAGGCCGTATTTGCGCATGATGGCGCGAACTCCTTCGCTCCATCCGCAATAGGTTTTGAGGTAGGCGGTGATTTTCAAAGGTGACTGGCTCATGGTGGGGAAGTGCACAAGCCATAGCGCGGGATGCGGCAGTCCGCAAGCAAAGCGAGCGGAGTTTATTGCAAGGCCGCAAGCGGGCAAATGTGCTGGGCAAGCAATGGTGGCGAAACTAGGGTCCGCCTCGCCCACAATTTTTCCGATTTACCCCGCCGTGCCCATGCCCCCGCCGCCAAAACCGCTTCTGATGACGCCGCACGACGCGCTGAAGAAATACTTTGGCTACAGCGGGTTTCTCGACGGTCAGGAGGAGGTTATTTCGGAAATTGTCGCCGGCCGGGATGGCCTCGTCGTGATGCCGACCGGCGGTGGCAAGTCGCTTTGCTTTCAAATCCCCGCACTCTGCTTCGGCGGCGTCACGATCGTCATCTCGCCGCTCATCGCGCTGATGAAAGATCAGGTCGATGCCCTCACCGCGCGCAACATTCCCGCGACGATGATCAACTCGACCCTCAGTTGGCCCGAGCAACGCGAGCGGCTCGACGGAATGAAAAACGGCGAATGGAAACTCGTCTATGTCGCGCCCGAGCGCTTCCGCGCCGAGAGTTTTCTCAATGCCCTCGAGGGCATCGAAATCTCGCTGTTCGCTGTCGATGAGGCCCACTGCCTTAGCCAGTGGGGTCACGATTTCCGGCCCGATTACCTGCGGCTCGGACGCGCGCTCAAAACCATCGGTCATCCGCAATGCGTCGCCCTTACCGCCACCGCCACGCCAGTGGTCCGACACGATATCAGCTCGGTGCTTGCCCTGCGCGAACCCTTCGAACGCGTCAGCGGATTTTCCCGACCCAATCTTTCACTCAACATCACCGCCGTCGACACGACCCTGCAAAAAGACGAGCGGATGAAATCAGTCATCGCCGCCCACAAGACCGGCATCATCTATTGTGCGACACGCAAAAAAGTCGAGTCGGTTTCCGAAACCATCGCCAGTTGGGGGCTCAAGTGCGTGGCCTATCACGGCGGCATGAGCGATCAGGAACGCGAGCAGGCACAGGAGGCATTCATTTGCCGCAAGGCCGACATCGCGGTCGCCACCAACGCATTCGGCATGGGCATCGACCGCTCGGATGTGCGCTTCGTGATCCACTACGAAATCCCCGGCAGCGTCGAGGCCTACTACCAGGAAGCCGGACGCGCCGGACGCGATGGCGAGGCCTCCACTTGCGAGCTGCTTTTTAATTATGCCGACACGCGCACTCAGGAATTTTTCATCGATGGCGCCAATCCCACCGCTGCGGTAATCCGCTCGATTTACCGGCATCTGCTGGATCAGTGCGACAAGGAATTCGAAGTCCACGAAACCCTCGAGGAAATCGCCGATGCCTCGGACGTGCGCAACTCGATGTCAGTCGGCAGCGCCCTCACCGCTCTCAGCCGCGCGGGATACATCGAGCGCTTCGATGTGCCCAAACGCCGCATGCGCGGCACCCGCTTGCTCAAGCCGCAAATCAACCCCGCGCAACTCGAACTCGACGAAACTGCCATCGAGGAAAAAGAAAAACGCGACCGCGACAAACTCAAGTCGATGGTCGAAATGAGCTACTCGCGAACCTGCCGCCAGCATTGGATCCTCGCGTACTTCGGCGAAGCAAATCCAAGCACCTGCGGCAACTGCGACATTTGCCGCAACTCAAGCGCCAGCGAGCATCGCGCGCCGACCAAAGAGGAGACGCTCGTCGTAAAAAAAGCCCTCAGCGGCGTCGCCCGCATGTCACGACGCACCGCCACCGGTTGGGAAGCGCGCTTCGGCCGCGGCCGCATCGTCCAGATGCTCGCCGGCAGTAAGTCGCAGGAAATCATCAGCGCCGGTCTCGATCAACTCAGCACCTACGGCATCCTTCGCGAAAAAGGCACCGGCTACCTCAACAGCCTCATGCGTTCACTCGCCGACGCGGGACTCGTCCAAACGATCGCCGGCGAATATCCGCTCATGACGCTCACCCCACTCGGCGATTCGGTGATGCGCGAAGAGGCCTCCTACACGCTCGTCTGGCCTGATAGCGAAGCCTCACGCCCGACAGTCGACCTCAAGGATCAAGGATTCGATCCGCAACTGTACTCTCTGCTCAAAGGACTGCGCGCCAAACTCGCCGCTCGCGAAAAAGTTCCGCCCTATGTGATCTTCGGCAACAAAACCATCGAAGCCATCGCTCGCTATCAACCCACCAATCACGACGAGGCCCTCCTCATCCCCGGCATCGGCGCCGCGAAACTCCAACGCTACGCCACACCCTTTCTCGAACTCATCCGCTCGTGGAAAGATTCACGCAAGACGCGAAATTGAATCAGCGCTTTTTATCTCCTTTTTTCGGATGGGAAATGTAGCGAACACTGGGTAGACCCTCCAAATCCGCATCTTGCGTAAGCAGTTCCGCAGAAGCCGCACGCGCAGTCGCATAGATGATTCCATCGGCTAGAGGCAAACCATGCTTGTGACTGATCTCCGCAGCCATGATCGCAAGCCTATCGTCGAGAGGCACGACCTTCCCTTGTTTCATCGATGCCGCAATCGTGAGGGCGTCCGCTGTCGAGGCCTCACGCATGACCCAGCGGTAGACTTCGGTGATCGTGATCGATGGGACAATGAGTTCATCCGTATCACGAATGGCAGTCTCAAAGTGACGACAGTTTGGTCCGCCGACGAAGAACTCGATCCATCCGGACGAATCAACTACGACAGGCATCTGTCTCCCTCCCTTTCAAAGGTATTGGTCAAACCCTTCAAGAATCCGCGGAGGGACTCGATGGGTTTGACGGGTACGATTTCGATCCTTCCTTCCAGCTGGATCACCTCGACCTTGTCACCCGGCGACAAAGCTAGCCCGTCCCGAACATCCTTGGGGATGACGACTTGAAATTTCGGAGAAATGGTAACGGTTGCCATATCGATCGCACTAATGTTGCACAAATTTTCGATCGATGCAAGCCAGGTTTCTTGAAGCCCCCATCCAAATATTCTCAGCGAAGTCCTCCGCGCCCGCAGCATCTCCGCGTTTCGATAAAACTATAGGATAAACCACTGATTAAACTGATGTACTGATTTGGTGAGCGAAAATCAGCCCCATATCCATCTCTTCTCTTCAATCAGTCAATCAGCGCAATCAGTGGTCAAATAATCTATTCCCCCTCCCTCAACCACCGCGCCGCATCCTTGGCGAAATAAGTAAGGATCATCGATGCCCCCGCGCGCTTGATCGAAATCAACGACTCCATCACCGCCGAGCGCTCGTCGATCCATCCACCGGCCGATGCGCTCTTGAGCATCAGATACTCGCCGCTCACCTGATACGCCGCAATCGGCAGGCAGCTTGATTCGCGAAGCTTTGAAATGACATCAAGGTACATGCTCGCAGGTTTCACCATCAGCATGTCGGCACCCTCAGCCTCATCGAGTCCGGCCTCGCGCAGGGCTTCGACCACATTCGCCGGGTCCATCTGGTAAGTCTTCTTGTCGCCCTCCTTCGGAGCGGAATCAAGCGCACCGCGAAATGGGCCGTACAGCGCCGAAGCGTATTTGGCGGTGTAGCTCAAAATCGAAACATCGGTGAAACCCTCTGCATCCAAGGCCTCGCGGATCGCGCCGACGCGACCATCCATCATGTCGGATGGTGCGACAATGTCGGTTCCAGCACGTGCGTGGCACAGGGCCTGACGACACAGCACCTCGACGGTTTCATCGTTGAGAATGGTCAGGGAGCCATCGCCATTTTTCTTCACGATGCCGTCGTGGCCGTCGCTGTTGTAGGGATCAAGCGCGACATCGGTGATCACACACATGGTCGGATGCGCCGCTTTGATCGCGCGAATCGCCTTCGGCACGAGACCGTGCTCGCGATGGGCTTCACGCGCGTCGGATGACTTGAGCGACTCATTGATCTTTGGAAACAACACCACCGCCGGGATACCAAGCGCATGAGCCTCGCCCGCTTCACGAACGAGGCTCGCCAAGGACCAACGCGTCACTCCAGGCATCGACTCGATTGCGACATCTTCGGCATCCTCGTGAAAGAACAGCGGCAGAATGAGATTCGAAACCTCGAGGGATGTCTCGCGCACCATCGAACGAATGGCGGAGCTGCGGCGGTTGCGGCGTGGGCGTTGCATCGGATGATTGGCTCTGATGAATGGTTTAGATCATCCGGCGATCACCACCGCATTGGCGGCAGCGTACTCGCGCGAATGGGTGAGACTTACCTGGATTTCGGTGATCCCGCAATCGTCGGCATGCTTTTTAGCGGATCCACCCAGCACCACCTGCGGAGCGCCGGCGGCGTTATTGATGATTTCCAAATCCAGAAATGCCGCACGCTCGCCAATGCCCGTACCAAATGCCTTGGCCACCGCCTCTTTTGCCGCAAAGCGCGCCGCATAATGCATCGCCGGCATCGCCCGCGATTCGCAATAATCGCGCTCATTCGCTGTGAACAATCGCGACAAAAACGACTCGCCATGACGCTCGATGCTCTCGGCGATCCGCGCAATTTCCACAATGTCGATGCCAATGCCCGCGACTCTCATGATGCCTGATCCTTGTAACCCGCCATCAATTGTTTCATCTCAGCCACCGCAGTGGTAAGACCAACCTTCAATGCCCGAGCGATGATGCTGTGCCCGATATTGAGTTCCGCCAAATGCGGCACGCTCATCATGAGATGAACATTGCGGTAGTTGATGCCATGCCCGGCATTAACTTGCAGTCCGAGTTGATGACCGATCACCGCCGCACGACGAAGGCGTTCCAACTCGCGCTCGACCTGATCGCCCTGCGCGTTGGCGAAACATCCGGTGTGCAACTCGATCATGTCGGCCGCACATCGCGCCGCGGCTTCGACCTGTGCCTCTTCGGGATCGATGAATAAACTGACCTTGATCCCCTCGCCTTTCAAAGCCGCAACGGTATCGCGGGTTTTTGAAAATCCCGCCACCACATCAAGCCCACCCTCGGTGGTGATTTCCTGCCGCGTTTCGGGCACCAAACACGCAAAATCCGGCCTGATCTTTTTGGCCATGCCAAGCATCTCAGCGGTCACGCCCATTTCAAAATTCAATGGCAGCGACACCTCGGCGCGGATCCGTACGACATCAGCCTCTTGCATGTGCCGGCGGTCCCCGCGGACATGGACCGTGATGGAATCGGCCCCGCCCGCCATGGCATCGTGCGCCGCCTCCAGCGGGCTTGGCTCGGCATTGCGCGACCACTCGCTGCCCGCATAACGCGCCTGACGCAGCGTGGCGACATGGTCGATGTTTACTCCGAGCAGCAAGGGCATGCGCATGGTTAAACCCTCAGGCAAGCAGCGGCAAGCACGCGTTGGGCATGACTAGTGCCGCCAAATCATGATTGCCATCAGGCGGCTGACGGATAATTTCGCGTCCATATGGTCGTCACCCCCAAAGTCCGTGGATTCATCTGCACCACCGCTCACCCGGTCGGTTGCGCCAAGCATGTTGCCGAGCAAATCGCCGTGGTGAAAAACCGTGGCCCTATTGCCAATGGCCCGAAGAAGGTCCTCGTGATCGGCTCCTCCACCGGCTACGGCCTCTCCTCGCGCATCACCGCCGCCTTCGGCTCGGACGCTTCGACGATTGGTGTCTTTTTCGAAAAACCCGCCGAGACCGACAAGTGCGGCACTGCCGGATGGTACAACTCGGCCGCATTCGAAAATGAAGCCCGCGCCGCCGGACTCTACGCTCGCTCATTCAATGGCGATGCGTTCTCCGACGCGATGAAGGACGAAGTGATCGCCGCAATCAAAAGCGACCTCGGCCAAGTCGACTGCGTCGTTTACAGCCTCGCCTCCCCGCGCCGCACCGATCCGAAATCCGGCGAAGTCTACAAATCCGTGCTCAAGCCGATCGGCCAGAGCTACACCAACCGCAACCTCAACACCAGCACCGGAGTCGTGGATGAAATCACCATCCAACCCGCCGAAGGCGATGATGTCGCGCAAACCGTCGCCGTGATGGGTGGCGAAGATTGGCAAATGTGGATCGACGCGCTGCTCGCCGAAGGCCTCCTCGCCAAGGGCGTGCAAACAGTCGCCTATTCGTACATCGGACCCGAAATCACCTGGCCGATTTACAAGAACGGCACCATCGGCCGCGCCAAGGAAGACCTCGAACGTGTGCAACGCGAACTCGATGCGAAACTCAAATCACTCGACGGCAAGGCATGGGTCTCGGTGAACAAGGCACTGGTCACCCAAGCCAGCTCGGCGATCCCGGTCGTGCCACTCTACATCTCCCTGCTCTACAAGGTCATGAAGGCCGAGGGCACCCACGAAGATTGCATCGAGCAAATGGACCGACTCTTCCGCGACCGTTTGTACAATGGCAACCCGCAACCCGACGAAGTCGGCCGTATCCGCATCGACGATTGGGAGATGGCCCCCGCCGTTCAAAAACTCGTCGATCAACGCTGGACCGAAGTCAACACCGACAACCTCCGCGAGATCGCCGACTTCGACGGCTACCAATCCAGCTTTCTCAGGCTCTTCGGCTTCGGCCTCAAAGGCGTCGATTACAGCGCCGATGTCGACACCGCCGTCAAAGTGCCGTCACTTGGGTGATTCCAAAAAATGACCGCTGATTAAACTGATTTGCTGATGACAGAGAGATGGTGCCTTCGGCGCTGATCCTCATCTATCAAATCAGTACATCAGCGAAATCAGTGGTCAAATAAGCTCTTCACCCAACCTCCGCGCCTCTGCGTCTCCGCGCGAGCCCGTCTTCACCATTCACTTGCGGTCCTCATCTTCCCACGACTTGCCGGTCTGTCTGCCGACGATCCACAGCAGGAAGCCACCGATGATGAGTCCCAAGACAAAAATCCCCCAAAACATCGGCTGAACAAATGTCGGCAAATCGACATTCATTCCGAACAAGCCACCCAGTGCAACTAGGGGCAGGAAAAAGCCGGCAAGCAGGTTGAGCCGAAACGCGATGCTGTTCAGGCGATGAGCCGATTTCGCCTGCTCCTCGTAGCGCTGCGCACGCCAAAACTCGAGTGTCATCAAACCATCCGAGTTGAGCAAATCCGCTGCGCGTTCGATTTCTTTCGCGCGATCCCGATAAGCAATGATCCCACGATCATCGGAGTCAATCGCCAGCACCTGTTCGAGCGCAGCAACAAGGTTGCGGCTCGAGCGAACGAGCGGACCCGAATGACGCAAAATCCCAAAAATTTCCGCCGCCGTATCTGCCTCCTCAACCGTTTCCTCGTGCGCATCGATGGTCTTGGCATAGCGCTCTAGGAGTTCGCCTAGACCACTCAAGCCCTCACCCGAAGCCTGCATCCAGGTCCCATCAATGCGCTTCCAAAAATACAGCGGATCCCGCTCCGGCACTCCCGGCATCGGCACCTCGTGCACCACCAACAGCAACTCACCATTGCCCTCCACACACCGCTGATGCCCCGGCCTGCCACTCAGTTGCTCGCGCAGCTCGGACTCGATCTGAAAATGATCCGGAAGAATAAGACTCTCGTTCACCGCCATGAGGCGACTCATAGCAGATCCTTATGCTTCAGGAAAGGAGGAATGAGATCCCCCCGCGAAAAGCCTCCATGCTCTCCCCACCTCCACGTTTCGAATTGATGATTTCAGCGAAACGCAGAGATGCAGAGCACGCCGAGAAAAGCGCGGAGTTTTATCCCGATTTCAGAAGTTGAAATGTAAGCAGAGCAAATCCGACCACAGATTTTACTGATTACACAGATGAAGAGAAACCGTGAATTACGCCCCTCTCAAAAATCAGTAAATCTGTGAAATCAGTGGTTAAAATCTCCAATGAGACGACGCATAATTCATCCCCGATGAGCCTCCAATCATCTCCGCGAAGTCCTCCGCGCCCTCCCCTCCTCCGCGTTTCGATTTGGAAAAAAGTTGATGCCTCACCCCACCGGCTTTTCCGCCTTCGGGTCTTTCCAAGTCGACTGCACATAGACTTCGCGCAGTTGCTTGAAGTCGATCTGGCAGGGGCTGTGGGCCATGAGGTCGGCGCCCTTGTTGTTTTTCGGGAAGGCGATCACTTCGCGGATGCTGTCCTCGCCGGCCATGAGCATCGCAATGCGGTCGAGGCCGAGGGCGAGTCCACCGTGCGGCGGAGCACCGAAACGGAAGGCATCGAGGATGTGACCAAACTTCACTTCTTGTTCCTCGGGGCCGACGCCAAGCACTTCGAACATTTTTGCCTGCAGATCCTTTTCGTGGATCCGGATCGATCCGCCGCCAAGTTCATAGCCGTTGAGCACGACATCGTACGCTACCGCGCGGACATTTGCGAAATCACCAGCCGCAAGCTTGTCGGCATCGTCGGCATTCGGACGCGTGAATGGATGGTGCACCGCTGCCCAGTGTCCGCTTTCATCGTCATAGGCAAGCAGCGGGAAATCCACCACCCACAGGAAATTGTAAACATCAGAATTTTTCGTCAGCTCGAGCATCTCGGCGCATTCGCAGCGCACACGACCAAGGATCGTGCTCACGCTTTCACGCGAACCGGCGACGAAGAAAACAATGTCGCCCTCGGCAATCGCGAGCTTTGCGACCAAGGCGTCCTTTTCCGCATCGGTGAAGAACTTCCACAGCGGGCTCTTGTACTCGCCACCTTCGCACTTGATGAAGGCCAGCGTCTTGACCGGGAGCCCGGCCTGAATCGCGATTTCATTGAGGCGGTTCATCTGACCCGTCGTCACGCCGGCAAAGCCCTTGGCGTTGATCGCACGCACCACACCACCCTGATCGAGCGTCGAGCGGAAGATTTTGAATTCGGTCGACGCGAACACATCGCCGAGATCGGTGATCTTCATGTCATAACGCGTGTCGGGCTTGTCGGAGCCGTAGATGTCCATCGCATCGGCATAGGTCATGCGCGGGAAACTTTGCGGAATGTCGATGCCAAGGCCGGACTTGAACATCGCGGCGAGGAGACCTTCGACCAAACGGATGATGTCTTCCTGACCGACGAAGCTCGCCTCGATGTCGATCTGCGTGAACTCCGGCTGACGGTCGGCGCGAAGGTCCTCATCGCGGAAACAACGGGCGATCTGATAGTATTTTTCCAGACCGGCCACCATCATCAACTGCTTGTACTGCTGCGGCGCCTGCGGCAGCGCGTAGAAACGGCCGGGGTTGAGTCGCGATGGCACGAGGAAATCGCGCGCACCTTCGGGTGTCGGGTTCGAAAGAATCGGCGTTTCGATTTCAAAGAATCCGCTCTCGTCGAGGTAACGGCGCGCCGCCGAAGTGATCACGCTGCGCTGGCGGATGTTTTTGCTCATGCGCGGACGCCGCAGGTCGAGATAGCGGTATTTCATCCGGAGGTCCTCGTTGGAAAGATCCTTGTCGAGCTGGAAGGGCAAGACATCGGCTTTGTTGACGATGTTGAGTCCACTCGCCACCACCTCGATCGTGCCGGTACCAATGCGATCATTGGTCGTGCCTTCGAGTCTTTTTGAAACCACACCCGTCACCTGCACCACATCCTCTTCGCGCAAGGTATGCGACAGAGCCGCGAGCTCGGGATTCTGATCGGGATGGAACACGCATTGGGTAAGACCCTCGCGGTCGCGAAGATCGATGAAGATCACACCACCGTGGTCACGGGCTGAGTTGACCCATCCGATGAGCGTGACAGTTTCGCCGATGTGGGATTCGCGGAGTTCGTTGCAATGATGGGTGCGCATGGATTGAAATGATGAGTTGTTAAAAAATGGTCAGGCGAGCAATGGCCCATCGGGCTGTTGCAGGCGTTCAGTGAGCCACTCGACCGCATTGGCGGCATTACCGGATTCCTCGCTGCGGCTCGAAAGAATTTTGAGTTTCAGCTCGGGATATTCAGCACCGACCACCAAGGCAAATCGCGCGCCCGATCGCTCGGCACTCTGGAATTGCTTGGCGACCTTCGCAGGCGTCATCGCAATGTCGGCGGAAAGACCC
>Ga0208090_1000074_pt1 | contig 22637 bp, 8 predicted proteins | sample LakMenEpi20Jul12_FD_150718 | JGI IMG/M metagenome (GOLD analysis project Ga0208090, IMG submission 150718) | Freshwater microbial communities from Lake Mendota, WI - 20JUL2012 deep hole epilimnion (SPAdes) | ecosystem: Environmental > Aquatic > Freshwater > Lake > Epilimnion/Euphotic zone ...
GTAGGTGTAGGTCACATTGCCTGTGATGGTCGGGCTAGTAGTCGCGGTCGCTGACTTGGCTGTGCCATCGAAGGTGGCTGAGAGGCTGCCGAGAGTGACCGTGGAAGTGGCCTTGCTGATCGTGCTGCTGGCTGTGGCGATGGTTTTCTCTGTGGCGCCGGTGCTGGTGAGGCTGATGTTGCCGCTGTAGGTTCCTGCGTTGGCAGCGGGGGAGAGGCGGACATGGATGGTCGTGTTGTTGATTGTTCCAGTTGTCGGTTGAACCGTAAGATTTCCAGAGAAGTTATCAGTAGGGGAGGTGGAAACCTGGAAGCCAGTCGGTGGGGTGACGGTGATCGGTGCCGTCATGTTAGCGCCGGAGATGGTGAAGTTGCTGGTGGATGATGCGGTACCGTAAGTGGTGGTGAGCGCGGCAAGTGATCCTGAGATGGAAATGACCGGATTGGCGGCGACAGCCGAAACTGTGCTTGTAGCCGTGGCGATAGTCTGGGATGCGGATCCGCTGATTAGGGTGATGTCGCCGCTGTAATTGCCAATGTTCGCGCTAGCAGAGAGGCGCACATAGATGGTGGTGGTGGTGACCGTTCCGGCCGCACCCACTGTGATGCTGCTCTCGAATCCGGAGCTGGACGAAGTCGAAACCTCAAAGCCATCTGGTGCGGTGACGGTGATGGCCTCTCTCATGTTCGCACCGGCGACCGTGAAGCTGGTGGTTGCGGAGGCGTTGCCTACGACGCTATTCAAAGCTGACAATGTGCCGGTGAGGGTGATTTCGGCGGGTGGCGCAGGCGCTGGCGCCGAAAATCCCACGACGCCGTTGGAATTGATCGTGATGGTGCCTTCATACATGCTGTTGCGAATGGCAACGGGGTTGCCATCTGCATCGACGCCGTTGATAGTGCCGACAGGAGAAATAGTTGCGAGGATGCGGTGAAGATCGAGAGCGAACTCCACGTTACTGATATCTCCAAATTTTCCAAGTGTCCCTGCGCTTCCAACCTGAGCAATTCCGCCTGCGAAAGCACCAAAAGCAGTACCGAGAATATTAGGGGCTAAAAAGGGGTTTTGTCTTTCGATAAATGAATTTTCCGAAGGGACTACACCGAAATCGACGCCTTCAGGAAAACGGGTGTTCATGCTGATGATACCGTTAGCGGCACTCGTCATGCCACCACTGGATGCGAAGGTGCGGTTGCCAACCTCATCCACGAGGTTGTTTGGCATGGAAAAGTAGAGGGTGCGGTTAGGATCGCCGTTTTGTATCGCAGTGGTACCAGTGCTGGCGCTGAATACTCCAGCGAGTCCGGCATAGATATTATTCTCTTGTGCCCAATTGGCTCCAAATGCTTGTTCAAGAGCAGATTTTAGGTTGAGAATGTTCAAATTTTTCGCCGCATCCTGAGGTCCTGCGGCGTTACCGCGGTAGGTGTGTGCAGGACCAAGGTTGGCGTAAATCGTTTGTGTTCCGCCTTCTTGGAAAAAGTATAAAACAAGATCGCCTTGCGCATACGGTGCTGCTCTTGAGGTGCCCATCAGGGCAAGGACGGTTGTCAAAAATGACGCGAAAAATGCGGTAACATCTCTTTTGAGGTGCATTGGAAATTGGCGGTAGTTTGATTGTAGTGGTGTTGGCATTCGCCAATATCCTTCACCCTTAAAATCAGTCCGCCCTGCTGCACCAAGCGATTCATGTGACATAATTGTCACATGGGGTAATATCCGTGAATTTAACCTGTTTTTGAGTCCTTTGTTGCGTTATTTTGGTTTCGTTTAGTTCTCAATGAACCTATGGATTTTGATTGAGGGATTCAGCTGGTTGGAATCAAAATCATAGAGGCATTTTTAACGAATCTCTGTGACGAATAAGTCACACTAAAACCATAGGCGAGAAGATGGCTTAATCCCTATTTTACGACGTCTCTAATGACTGGCACGCCGTTGGTGAGCCGGGGTATTCGAGATCAAACAACATAAAATTAACACCACATGAAAATACAAAACAAACTTGCGGCAATGCTCGTGGCCTCCGGGTCATTGGTTGCTGCTTCGTCGGCCCAGGCAGCCTCATACGCTGCTGGGGATCTCATGCTTTACTTCTTCGAAGAAGGGGGCACTCAGACTGTCTTCGCCAATTTGGGCCAAGCTCACACCTACAGAGGTGCAACGGCTGGTTCACAGGAAGCGCTTGCCAGCCCAAACCTCAACATCGTGAATCTTGGTAGTACGCTGAATACTGCCTTTGGTTCTGGTTGGCAAAGTATGACCAACCTCTACGCGGGTCTTGCTGGAGTTTTCAGCGCCAGCACTGGGACCTCTGTGCAACAGAATGGCGATCCTAACCGCACCCTTTACTTTTCCATGGGGAACAACCTTGTGGATGAAGTGGGTAACCGCACCTTCGCATCCAGTGGTGGCATGACGAGTGCCGCTAACGGTATCATCAGCATGGGAACCACCTTCACAGGAACGGAAAACATCTTGATCTCTCCTGTTGAAAACTCGCGAATTGACGATCAAAACCCCTTCTTTGCTCCGGGCATTCTTGGCACTGCTTTCGGTGGTTTCGCAGGCGGTGTTGCTCAAGTTGGAACGGCCAGCACACTTGGCAGTTTTGGAAGCGTTGATGATGTTGAGTTCGCGCTCGACCTTCATCGTATTCTCGCAACTCTCGCTCCCGCCGGCACCATCAACGGAGTTGATGCTGAAGGCAACCCAGTTGCATTTCGCAACAGCATGTACGAGGGAACCATCACCATCAATTCCAGTGGTGTCGTTGGTTTCTCCGCTGTTCCTGAGCCATCCTCTGTGATGCTCCTTGGTCTTGGCGCAGGCGCTCTCGCCTTCCGCCGTCGTCGCAACGCATAAACTAAAACAATATATCAACTACTACAACAAAATGAAAACTACATCCATCGCATGCGGTCTGCTTGGCCTTGCTCTTGCAGCCCCCGCCTATTCTCAAACCGTCATCGACATCACGGGAGCCACGGCTTTCCGCTCGGCGGCCATCGCAGCCATCCGTGCCAAATTTGCGGCTGGTGGCAATTACCAATACGCACACGATGCCGCTTCCGGTGGTGTCAGCGGTGCCAACAAGGCCATCTTCAAGGGTACCTTCCAAGGTCTCTCGGGTAATAATACAATCGTCCGTTGCTCATGGAACGGATCGGTTGAAGGAATTCGCGCTCTTGTGGATGCTGACTACAATCCTGAGTACTACCAGAATGTGAATGGTAACTTCGTCACAGCGGCAGCATCCGGAGGTGGTGAAACCCATACGTCCACTCCAGGCTTTCTCAAGAGTGTTGAGCAATCACAATCTGAGATCGCTTTCTCCGATGTGACCAAAAACTCGACACCTTTTGCATCGAATGTTCTTCAACCATCCACTCCGCAGTGCGGCGTGGTGGTCTTCACGATGCTCACCAATGAGGGATCCACTATCACCAATGTGACCAGCAAACAATTCCGTGCGCTGTTTGGTTCGGGTAGCGTGCCACTCAGCCTGTTCACCGGTGTGACGGAAGATGAATCTATGGTGTACGCCGTCGGTCGTAACGACGGATCCGGTACCCGCACGGCTTATCTTGCGGAGACTGGATACGGTATCACCAATACAGTGACCCAGTACCTCATCAAAACCACCTCCGGAGATACCTTCACGGCCCTTCAAAAAGTTCCCGCAGGCGGAGTCGGTGGCGGCCTCAATGACCCCACTAGCGCCTCAACGGTTTGGGCACAGGATGTGGTCGGCAATGGTGGTTACTTCTCTGGAAGTGTTATCCGCGGTCACATGTCTCGAACGGGTGCCAATGTTAATGTCTATGATGCCGATGGAACCACGCTGTTGCAGGAAGGTGGCAAGGCTGATCTTGTAACCTGGATCACCATTGCAGACGCTGCCACTGCCCGTGCAGCCGGTGCGGTGTTTTGCGCCTTTAACGGAGTAAGGCTCGATGGTCTTGCTGCCAGCGGCACCACTCTTTCTGTCGCAGACAAGGCCAAAGTTACCAATGGTGCCTACACCGCATGGGGTTACCAGCAAATGTACGCCCGCAATGGTGCCTACACTGGAAGCGTCAAAACTGTGTATGACGGCATCAAGGCTGCCTTCAATGCCACCACACTTGGTAGTGCGGGCATTCCTGTTGGTGACATGGCTGTCGGTCGCGAAGAAGACGGCGGCGTTGTCGCTCCCTAATGTTTGTTGAGCCGGGTTTTGTATTTCAATAAATCGAAATCCGGTTGTATGGTTGGAACTGGTGTTGGCTTTGGCTGGCACCAGTTCTTTTTTTAACCACGAAATGCACGATGGTTCACGAAAGTGGATTTGACTAATAAGAGTTGCTGGCGGTTCAAATGACAGATATTTGACCACTGACTACACAGATTTTAGTAATGATGAGAAATAATGTTTATCTATCCGTATGTGTGCTTTCGATGGCCATCGTAGCCGCTTGGTGGAACTTGGAGCGATCAGATAGGAAGTCGCTGCCAGAGGCGGCTGCAGGCCTTGTGACTGAGGAGAAGGTGCCTGCGATTCAGCCTGAGGAGCAGTCGAATGATGTTGCCGGTGTCAGCGTGCACGGCTTTAACGGTAGAGGTGATGAGCATGCTGAGCTTGAGGTTGGAAAGGGTGTCAAACAAACTGGCGTGGAGAAAGATTCCGTGGCCGGAATTGAGAAGTCATTGCCGGATGGTGATAAGCGAGTTGAAAATGAATCTGCCGATGTCGCTTTTGATTCTGTTGCCAAATCGGACCAGCAAGCGCAGGCCGTGAGGCTTGCCGATGATTTTGCCTTGCCTGCGGCCATGATGCACATGGCTGTGATTGAAGCGGGCCATGAGGGGGCGGGACCACTGACGCCCCAGATCAAGGCTGCCGTCGACCATTTGGTCGATGAATTCTACCGAGATGTGGCGCAGACGGGTGAGCTTGGGTCCGATGCCACAGTCGGAACTGAAGTATCATCTCAAGACCAAGGTAATTTAAATTCCACCGAAGAATCAGGCGAGGATACGCGGGTGATTGCTCCGACTGAGGAATCCATGCAGGCGACAGAGAAGGCCAATCAAAGCCATCAGTTGTTGTTTGGAGATGATGCCGCAAATCGATTCGGTATCCAGAGCGAGCTGGAGGCAAGGCTGCCGGTAAATGGGCGGGAGTGAGTGGCTCTTAAGCAGCGGATGAGTTAACTTTGACCGCTGATTTCACTGATTTACTGATTTGTTGAGGATGCTGATGATAGGTGATTCGATTCGCATCGCTGTAGTTTCCAATTTTTCTTATCAGTGTCATCAGTGAAATCAGTGGTCGATCATTAGGGAGCCGGTAACAACGGCGCGGATTTTTGTAGGCAATTGAAGAATTTGAGGGGTGGCGGGCGGGATGCCCGCACCACGATTTACTTACCGATGGACGGGGTTTTTGGTTTGATTTGTTTGCGGATCTCGATGGCCAAGGTATTGATTTTTTGGCGCTTTTCCGGAGTCATAACTTGCTCGATTTCGATAAGGCCTTTTTCGGCGCTCACATCGCCTTGCTGGGATGCGATGCTGAGCCATGCGAGTGCCTCGTTTTGTTTGTTTTCATCCGCGTTGTTCGTGCCGATCGCGAAGCCTAAATTTGCTTGGGCGCGAATATGGCTTTGGAGGGCGGCTTTGCGATACCATGCGATTGCCTGATCGCGATCGACGGTCATCCCTTGGCCGTTTTGGTTCATGGCACCGAGATAGTTTTGAGCATCTGCGAGGCCTTGATCGGCAGCGATTTGAAAATGTGTGGCGGCCAATTCGCAGTTTTGGGCGATGCCGTTTTCGCCCATGTATGCGTAGATTCCGTAGGTGAGATTCGCTTCCGGCAGTTTTTGCTCAGCGGCTTTGCGGATCCAATCGATGGCCTCGGCGGCTTGTTTTTCATCGGGATTAGCCTCATGGGCTTTCATGAGTGAGGTGCCGAGATTGTATTGGGATTTGGCGGAACCTTTTTCCGCACCTTTGCGAAACCATTCGAGTGCCTTTTCAGGATCTTTGGGCACGCTGATGCCTTGGCTGTAAAAGTAGCCGAGTCCGCCCATGGCATCGGCATGCCCCAGATCGGCGGCGGATTGCATGAGTTGGAATGCCTTGGCGCTATCTTTTTTGACGCCTATTCCAAGCAGCAGGGAACGGGCTTGCTGAAACAAGCCCTCGGGGTCATTCGATGGGGACTGGGCTTGATCGGGTTTTTTTGTGGGTGTTTGTTCCGTGGCGTAGAGGCTGGAGCATGCACCAAGGAACAAGGCAATGATGGCGCCGTGGATGGGATTTCGTAGTTTCATGGTTCGGAAGAATATCGAATCAGAGTGTGGAATTTTGCTCAGATTTTTTTTCTTCATTGTCATCTTTTTCATCGTCACCCGATCCGCCGCCATAGCCGATCACTTCGACCGTGTAGACCGTCGGCAAGGAATTGTCTGTTGCGGCGGTATTGCTTTCCTGTTTGTTTTCTGCCGGTTTGGGTGTGCTGGCCGTGCTGGCTGCGGCAGAATTTGAGGCGCTTGTGACTGATGAAACGCTTGGGGCGCTAGGGGCGGCCACGGCGGCACCGGTAGTCGCGCCGCCGGAGCTGATGTTGCTGGAATTCAGCACAACCTGGGCACCGATCTGGATGTTGCCTGTTGAGCGGATGCCTGCGTCGCCTGCATCGATGAAGCCCTTGGGTGCGAACAATCCGACGGATCCTTCCTTCACGCCTTCGACTGAAGCGAGCACGCCGATGCCGCCACCGGTGGCGAGGCCGCCAAGGTCGGTTTCCACATTGGCGCTGTTGACGTCGATGACCACGCGGGTCGGTGGTGCGGTCACGACGGTGCGTGCGGCGGTTCCCGCAGCGATGTTGCCCTTTGATGACCACATCATGATGTCGCCACCGCGTAGGGTGAAGATACGGGCCTGGCCGATGTCGACGCTACCGTCTGTGAAGGTTGAAATGCTGCCGCCATATTCGGTGACGATGCCGGGCGGGGTGAGCGGGTTGCCGAAGATTTCCGAGGCCATCGTGATGCCGCCAGCGGCGCTGGAGAGGCTGATTGAGCCACCGGTGACGGTGCGGATCTCGCGGGCGCGGGTCAGGATTTCGCCTTTGTTGGGTTGTTCGCCGAAGAGGGTCTTGATGGCTGCATAGCCTTCTTCATAATCTCCGTCCTTGGATTCGGTTTTTAGCGCGTCTTTGCCGCTTTGGTTGAGAACCGCGTAGAATTTTTCGAGTCCGACAATCGCACGTTGTTCGATGCTCAGCTGGTCGTAGGTCATGCCGCTGGCAAGCTTTTGGCGGTAAGCGGAGGTGAAGCTTTCCGGGTCGGTGAAGAATCTGTTCGTGAAATCAGACATCCGCATCGAGCTGTTGGCGATGCCATCGGCCGGACCTGCTCCAGATGCAGCGGTGACGCCACTGAGAGCGATGATGTCGGCGCCGGTGAAGGCCAGGTTTGGATTACGGTTGTTGCCGATGCTGGTGATGCCGAGGCCGGTGCCGTTTGAATAGTTGGCTCCGGTTCCGAGGTCGATGTTTCTTCCGCTGAGAACTTCGAGCACGCCAGGTCCACTGATTTGGATATCACCGGCCATGGCATTGCTGGCGCTTCCCGCGACGATGGACTGGGCTTCATCGCCCACCAGATTCCCAGCGGCCAGGTCACTGGCGATTGAGCGGGTGGGGGAGCTCTCGTTGTAAGGCAGGATGTCGCGTCCGGCGGAGACAAGCGTGATGTCGTTTTTGTCGGTATTTTGAATGTAGAGCGCGATGTCGGTGATATCGCGCTCGGCCATCACGCGGGCTTGCTTGGGAGCATAAAGCGTGAGTCCGGATATATCGCTACCCAAGGCGTAGATGCGTACCGGAGTTCTGTCTGCCGCATGAAGAATGCTACCGCCGTGAAGGGCGGATTTGACATAGGCGTTGGCGAATTGGCCCGAGTAGGAGCCGGATTCCGTCAGAGCAGCAGTGACGCCTTGCAGGATGTTGAGTGTGGAGTCAAAGTATTTTTTCTTGTCTCTGCCGGAGAGGCTTTGCTGGGCCAGCGGGGAGGTAATTCTTGGGATTGAATCGGGATCAGCATCCGAAACATTGATTGAAGAGTTGGTCCAGACTTGGACTTTTTTATCTTTCTCATTACCATTCCCTGCTAGTGTAACTTCCCCTGTTGGGTTGAGACCATTGACCTGTCCTGTTGCAAAGAGTTCAAGATTTCCAATTGCCGATGGGGAAAGGTTGATGTTACCCACCAGATTGATATCACCACCGAAGGAGGCGCTGCTGAAGTTCGATGTGGTGAGTGTGAAGGCCGATGAGAAGTTGGTGAGGTTGATCTCCGCCAGGCGTATCCATGGCTGATAACGCGATGAGCCGTTCTCGGAATTTGGTGTCACATAAAGGTTCTGACCACTAAACCAATTGGCCAAAATGTTTGAAGCACTGGAGCTTTGGGGTAATGTCGCCGCATTGCGGTGGGTGATGTCGCCACCGTAAGAAGTTGCGGAAAGAGACGATTCGGGCGAAAAGGTGCTGAAGTAGGTTTTGTACCAGTACTTGTTGTTCAGCCCTTGCGGCATCATGAAGGTGTTAGCGACAGGTCCCAAGAGGATATCGCCGAGCGCGACCACATCGAAATCGGATTTGCCGGCAAACAGGGTGGTTGGAAGCCAAGTGGATGAGCCCAAAGGTTCTTTTTTGGCAAGTGTTGCAGGTGTGGGTGTTCTTGCGGCGTTGGTGGTGATGGAGTTGCCTGCGCTGAGCCTTCCCTTGCCGCGCTCCACATAGTAGATGCCGCCGCTGATGTCGGAGCCAGCCTGAATGGTGACATCGCCACCGCCCCATTCCAATAGCTTGGTTTCATCTGGGGCGAGATTCTTGCCGGTGCTTGCGTCGCGGCCGGCCATGCGCGCATTGGTTGGGGCCAACGCATCGACATTGATGATATTTTTTGCCGCTTTGAACGCGATGTTGCCGCCACCCAGTGTTCCAATTCCTTGGAAGAAATTGCTATAATCGATCCACCATGTGGTTGATGTGGCGGTGTCGGTAACGCCATCGACGCCTCCATTGTCGGAAAACTGGCCAGTGGTGGGATCGACATGGCCGCGACGGTAGAGCCAGTTGGTCGGCATCTGACGGCTTGAGTCGATGGTCAGTTGGTCTTTGGTCAGCGTGTAGTAGCGGGCAATGTTTTGACCTGCTTGAATGTTGATGTTGCCGCCTGCCATGGACCATGTCGGCTTGTAGAGTTGTTGCACTTCACCAAGCGACAAGCCATCCACGGATTGGCTGGGGTGGCTGTCTTTGCTTGGAATGACGGGTGTGACAAAATCATTGGTATTGAAAATGCTATTGGCATTCGTCGTTGCCACACCGGCCGTGTAGATTGTGGCGAATTGGTTACGTAGTTGAACATCACGCCCCGCATTGATATCGATGATACCTGAACCAGTGCGGATCACTTCAAAGCGGTTGCCTTTGTTTGTCTTAGTGTTGGAAATCCTGATGGTGTCTGCTGTTTGGCCTTTGGCGCCTATTCCGGCGTTCAGACCTGTTTCCGAACTATTCGGAACTGCCGGATAAAACTCTCCGACAAGGATCGAGCCCTTATTTTCCGATATCTGATCGGTGCCGAGAACCGCGCTTGAAGAGCTGGCATTGGTATCAGCTCCTGCGGAGAGGCGGTAAGACCACGACTGAAGGTTGATGGGGAGGGCGTCTGATATCGTTGCCAGAGGTGCCAGCCACATGCGGGAGTGGCCAATGTCAGCAAAATCTTCATCTCTGGCTGGTTGCGCGATCGGCGTGAATCCATCGCTGAGCGTGTTGTTGAAGATCAGGTCACCTTGGGCGCGGAGCGTGAGAACACCCGCTGCGCCAAGTTTGCCGTACCGGAAGCCGGAGAGATCCCAATCGGCTTCGGCGAGTGCTTCACTTTTCGTCTTGGCAAGGGCCTCAGCACGCTCATCGATACCCATATCGTTCTTAATACCGGCATCACTTTCCCAATCGGCTTCGGTCTTGCTGGTGCCATCATTCCTTTGAGTAGCGAGACCGAGGATGAGATCCCCTGATGGATTGATCAACTCGGCCCCTGGTGCGATGACCAGGATCGATTCAATGGAAGTGCTGCCATTGAGGAGTTTGGCGCGCATCGCTTCTTCGTTGGCATTGCCTACGCCTGAGTTGCCAAGAAATTCCTTTGCATGTTTGTCGATATCGTCGCGCTGTTTGATGTTGAGGATGCCGCCGAGGGGTTGATAAACTTTGAAGCCCTCAGCAAGGATGGAGGATGCTCCGGTGATCGTACCTGCGATGGGATCGATCAAAATGCCGTCATTTCCGGCCGTTCTCGGTGCACGCATGTGTAGGGTGCCGGTGAACTTTCCTTCAAAGGCGCTGGAGCCTACCGTGTCATATGTTCCGGGTTTAAATTCCGCCACCGACAGGTCGAGGGATGCGCCGGATTTGATGCCAAGTATGGCAAACAGGTTCGGGATTCCGTCACGCTGGGTTCCGGCTTCGAGCAGGATGGAACCACCTTTTCCTGCGCTGTCGAATTTCTCGGCCGCGACCGTGAGGGCGGCACCGTTTTTGAGTGTGAGGCTGTCACGCGAAGTGAGAGCGATTTTGCCTCCGGTGATCCCCGAGGCATCGATTTTATGGGTGACGGTGATAGAGCCGTTGTCCGCCGCCATCGAGAAATTGCGTGCGCGGATGTCATGATCGATGATGACATTGCCATTTCTCGTTCTGAAGTTTCTCGATTGATAGAATCCGCCCGCGTCCAGAGACCCGTTGACTGATGCTAGGGATCCTGTGTTTACTGCATCGAATTCATAGACATCCAATGAGAAGGAGCCCGAGGTGGCATTTTCAGATGCCGAGCCTGTGATGGAACCCAAGTTGACGAAGGATCCAAGCCCGCTCTTCACCTCAAGCGTGCCAGCGTTTCCTCCGCTGCTGTTTGCCGCGACGGATATCGAGGATTCCTCTTCAAGGATGACATCGCCTGTCAGAGATTCGAGAGTGATGGTTCCCGCGTTGGAGTAGCGTGTCACATCATTGAATTTTTTCATGATGCCGGCCACGGAGAGTGTGCCACCGACCTGAACATCGCCCTCGAATGCCTTGAGCAAAATTTTTCCGCTGTTCAACTCGATGAATGTATTGGCGAAAATCGAGGATCCCTCGAGTGCGAGGGATGCGCCGAGAGAGGTTTGCTCGGGTGTAAGGTTGCCGTTGCGGTCCAATGCCAGAACGCCGCCCGCCTTGATTTGATAGTTGGATCCGCCCGAGCCGATGATGAAGGGAGATTGGGTCTGAATGTTGCCAACCGATGAGAGCGAGCCTTTTCCATCAAAGAAAATCTCATCCAATGCGGAGAAATTAACATCCTGATAGCCAGAAATCGAAAAGTCGCCGGCTGTCAGTTGGATTGTCTTTGACGATACTTGAAGTGTGCCACTGGAATCGGTGATTGGTCGAAGGGTGGATGGCTTGTTCGGGTTTCCGAATGTGATCTTTTGTGCATCGATCAGGACATCGCCGTCGCCATTTTCAAATGCGCGAATGCCGTTACCCAGAAGTGAGAGGTTATCGATGGATTCGCCGCCTAGGGTTCCATTGCCGTAGATATCGATGCCCGAATAGCTGCGAAGCGTAAGGCTTGTTGCCTGCTGCACGCTGGTCAGAAGATTGTCATTCAGGACAAGGTGAGGTGCTGTGATGAGCGAGTTTGCGGCTTGGACGCTTGCACCGTCGAATGCGATGCTGATCTGGCCGCTGGCGAGAATAAGATTCTTCGTGTTGATGACGGCATCATTTGCAAATTGAGTGCCATAGGTTGAATCGATGTATCCGTATTTACCGCTGATTTGGACATTCGACCCGATGGTCATCATTGGCTTGTCGGAGCCTGTGACCTTTTCCCGCAGAGTTTCGGTATTTGTATCGGCGCTGATTCGAACGAGTGTTCCGTCTCCCGACACATGGAGTTCATCGGCTTCGAATTCATCGTTGCCAATTGCTTCGATGCTTGAGTCGCTAGCGATGTTCAAAATTTCTTTTGATGCTAGGATGATATCTGGTGCGGTCAGTGTGGTATCCCCGTTGTCGAGGTTGATGCGGTTCGTGCGGATTTCGAGTTTTGAAATGCCTGTTGAATCCTCATGACGGATGCCGCCTATGAGCAGACTCGCCGCTCCCCACGATCTGAGCGTCGAGGCATCCAGGTTGGATTGGCCTGCAATGATGTCGCCTGCGCCTGATCCTGCGCCGAGGATATTGATGACGCCGGTGCTGCTGATATCGACTCTTGCGCCGATTCCGGTTGTTTGCGTGAGCACCTTGCCTGCGAGTCTGAGCGATGAGTCGGATTGGAAAGACACATATCCGGCGTCACGAGGAAGTTCTTGCGGGTTGGAGAGTTCGAGACTGACCGCCTTGTCGCCGAGGAATTTGTTGGCCGAGTAGGTTTCGTAGTTAACCCGTTGTTTGATGGTTTCTTGTGAAGCGATTTCGAAGCGGGTGCGCAACGCCGGATCTGTGGACGGGCGGTTGAAGCTGTTGGATGTGAAGCCGGAGACTTGGACCGCGCCATCGAGGGTTTGATAAACGCCGATTCCGGATCCGGCTACCGGGGTCACAAGCACGGCGCCTGGAAGTAGGGCATATTTGCTTGGAAGAAGCGTGTAGGTGCCGGCCGCAAGGATATCGCTTCCTTCAAGGGTGATGGTGTCGCCTGCGGAGAGGTTGATGTCGGTGTATCCATAGTCTCCGCCAAGAGCGTTTGCATTGGAACCGCTGTTGTATGCGTTGTATGGAGAAACCGAGAAGTTCGATGATGGTAGGATGGCGAAGGATCGCGGAACCTTTGACCAGTATTGGCTGATCGTTGGCGATTGACCTGAATTTTTGACGCGTGCGGACCATGTCTCGCCGTTGTATCGGACCAACTCGCCCGCTTTGTATTCGTTGCCGGGCGTCCAAAGTACTTCGGTGGAACCCAAGAGGTTGATGCTGCCACCATTTCCAGGAATCCAGCGGCTTGCGAAGAGATCGCCGCCGCCACGGATATCGACTGTCGAGCCTATATCCATATCGACGATCGAACCGCTCAACTTGATTGTCTTTTGAGGGAGTCCGCTCGTGGTGATGTTGACGCCTCTAGGATCGATCCACGATTGTCCATCCGGGCTGATTCCGAATGGGCTGACCCATAGTTTTCCGGTCTCATCGATGCCTGAAACCGAAGTGACGCTTGTGGAGCTGAGCTTTAGGCTCTTGGTGATGGGGGGGAGGATTGTTGAATTGGCAATCGGATCATTGGGTGAATCCAAAACCGTGTTGTAGGGATTCAGGTCCTTGCCGTCCCATCCCAGAATGATGGATCCCATGGGGGCCCTGAGGATGCCGTTTTGGACAATGTTAGCTGCCTGGATTGAAAGCTCGCCACCGGCTGAGAGCGGCGTGGAAACCATATTGGATGGCAGAGTGCCGTGGATTTCAACCGTGCCGGCGAGAAACTCGGGATTGAGCTTCAAAAGGTTTAGGTCCAGTAGCGTCCAAGGTAGTTCATTGCTGGGAGTTTTACCTGCGTTGTCCTCAAGGGCGATCCAGTATTTTTTGCTGTCTCCCGTGCCGGTGCTTACAACTTGGTCCTGGGTGTATGAGAATGATTTATCCCACGCAGGAGGCTCTTCGTCTGAGTAGCTGAGTTTGGTTTCCTCCCATGCCAGTGTGGTGCTTGGCATTTGACCACTATTTTTTTGGTTTGATTTCCAATAGTTGCCAGCAAAACGCACAATGGATTCCGTTTTGTAATTGGCTGCGTTACTCCATTCACCATAGGAAAAGATGTTAAATGGGCTTAGGCTGATAGGGTATACTTGCGATGATACTAGTGACAGTTGGCCTTGAGTGTGAATTGTGCCGCTGCCGCGAATTTCACCGGTACCGGCATCGAATCCGGTGAATTGGATGTTCTGTAGCGAAAGAGTTCCTACATCAATGGACCCTGCCGAAAATGACAACATTCCTTCGCCGATGCTTGGTGCGAATTCAACCCTTTCATTTTCTCCATTTTTGAATGGTAAAGAATTATTCGATGGTTCCGATGGGTTGAGCGGATCACGAAATTCCTGACCAATGGCAAGGTATGATGAGCGGATTGAGACAGTTGAGTCCGCCTTGATTACACCACCTGCCGCGAGTCGCAGCTTGCCCGGAACCGCGAGATCGATCTCTCCTTGAAACTCCACATTTCCATCATAAGCAACCGGTTTTGCTTTTTGGAAATATTTGCCGCCAAGTGACAGATCTGAAAAAGATCCTTCGGTGAAACGATCGAGTGAAAAGACCCCCATGTTTCCGTAAAGAAGACCTTCACCATCGACCAATCCCGAACCTATGCCGATTTGATTTTTGGTGTAGTCGATGACATCGCCCGATTGCCTGACTTGCAAGTTGATGTCTGCGGAGGATCGGTTTGCTCCTTCGGTATAAAAGCGACCTGAAGAAACCGACAATGTGCCGCCAACTGCTGAGGAGCCGCCAGATTTCCCCAAGAGGGTGGAGTCCGACAGGAGCATTTGGTCGCCGGTCAAATCGATCATGCCACCATTGCTGTCGATTCTCGTTTCGATGCCTTTGAAAAACAGCGATGCATCATCGAGCAGGGATGTTTGCCGAGCTGATGTGAGAGTGTTTGAAGAGAGCGACAAGGGTGATACATCCAGGATGTCACTGGTTCCTGAGACATCGATGACCGAACCTTTTTCGCCGACGATGTTGCCGGAAACGCTGACGGTACCTCCCGCGAGGACCTCGCCGATTCTTCTGCCGAAGTAGTCCTGCTCGAGCAGTGTTGTTCCGCTGGCGATCAACTGCGCCTTGCTGCCGATGTGCACGGTAGGGAGGGCTTGGGTGAAAATTTCTATTTGTGCTTCAGTGGCGGGAAACTTGCTGTCGCCGCTGATCGATATTTTTCCAGATTTCGCGATAACCGATCCCAAGAGTGTCACCGTATCGCCCTTGAAGGATACTGAGGCTTGTGCGTCAGTGACGATCGTCGAGCCAGTTCCCATGAGAATGTCGCCGCGAGCTTTAAGTTTTTCTTCCGTGAAATCATCATCATATCCAATGGCTTCGAAACTCAAACTTGTGGGTTTTCTTGCGAAATCATCTTTGAGATATTTTTTTAATGAAATGGATCCGTTGAGACCGATGTCTGGAGTAGCAATAAGGCTTTCGGCGATGGGGTTGATAGCGGTGTTTTCGGCAATTCGAATACCAGGAATATAAGATCCGACTAGACTTGTGCTTGTCGACCCGGACATGGGTTGTCCGATTCCAGATAGAGAATATTGGCTGAATCCGCCTTGAGTGAAAAATGTGGGACTGATCGCTAAGACCCGGCTATCGGCAGTACCACCGATTTGAATGGGTCCGGCTTGGATGCTGAGCGAGCCACCTTTGCCCCCAGAGTACCCTTTGAGTTCTGAGCCGAGACTCAGACCGCCACCTGTGACGCTTTCAATGGAAATGTCCCTGCCGGTGATCAGGGAGATCGATCCTCCATTGCCATAGATGTTTTTCGCCTTTGCATCCACATGCAGGCCGCCTGATGCATCGATGATTGACCCTTGGGCGAGGTCGGCGCTGTAAGCTGTGATCTTGATGTTGCCTCCGTGAATGGCGGTTGGGAGGTATGATGAAGTCGCGTCCAATCCCGTGTCATCGACAATCAGGCCCGCTACCGATAGGCGACTACCGGCACCCAGACTGACCACTCCATATTTTGCTCTGGGTGATGGAGAGCCAATAGTCAGGCCATCATTGATTTTTTTGAATTCATAAGCAAAAGAGGGTGAAAGATTGAATGCGGACAGTTCAATTGTTCCGCCGCTGGCATTGATATCACCAAGCACGATGATATTTGCTGCAGAGAGTTTGATGGAGCCCTTGGGGGAAGCGGCAAGAGTGGTATTTTCTGCGATGGTGATGCTGCCATCGGGATTCACCACCTCGATTGAGCCAAAGTGTTCCTCATCCAAGAGGTCGGGACTCAATGTGAGGGTGGAGAGGAGAGATGACGGCAGTGTTGAAGGCTCGTTGTTGGCCGATAGGACAAATTCCGGAATGTCAGTTTGCGTCTTTTGATTGTTAAAGACGATCGCGGGAGGAGTCGGCGAATGGGTGATGTACTCAATGGCTGTATCACCTGGTTTTAAGAAGATTTTTTGAGCCTCCTCGAAGCGAATTTGAATCTGGCCGGAAGATGCTTGGTTTTTTCTTTGTCGTGGGCCGTTGACAGCTGCTCCTCTCAGATCTCCTGCTAGGGCCATGCTGGGAGCGGAAATATTTAGAATGCCAGAATCTCCGCCTTCGACATATGTTTCAGAAAAACCACCCTCGGAAAAGGAACTGGTGAAGGTTTTTCTGATTCCCCATTTTGCGAAATTGAGGTTCCATTCACTTGTATAAATGCCATCGTAAATTTGATCCGGAGTGGCGTCTTTGATATTCGTCAATCGGCCGCCTTGAATGAGTGTGGTGGTTTTAACAGCTCCCGATTCATGGACCTTGAAACCTCCTGAAACATCAACGATTGATCCTTCTCTAATGACGACGGAACCTCCCGATTGCAGGTAAATGTTTCCTCCGACCGTTGTCAGTTGAGCGGCATTTCTTTCGATCAGTCCCAATAGGCCCGTCACATCACCGAGTGGAGTTCCGACCCAGAACCGGCCATTGTAGGTGCCTGTAATTCGGGTGTCGACCGTGAGATTTTTCCCTCTCAGAACAGAGTCTCTTTGCAGTGGCGAGTCGGCGAGTTCGGCGCCAAGCAATTTGACATCGAGTACGCTATGGCTGAGGGGGGTGAACACATCAACGCTTCCAGCCACGCTGATGTTGGCTGATTGATCGACATAGATTTGGCCTGCGTTGAAGAAAAACTTCTGAGTTTTTCCGGTGTGATGCTTGATGATTCCCGGTTCTACCGCGCCCGTCGTATCCAGGATTGTTCCGTCGCCGTCCTTATCTCGGTAGGTCCACGTGCCTGCGCGAACAACTACCTCGCCATTGGGCGCCCATAGGACGGAGCCCTTGTCAAAATGAACAGAGAGTCCGTCGAGATTGAGTTGTGATCGTTCTGGCAAGGAAAGTCCGGGGACTTTTTTGTCGCTGGCGTAATCGGGAAGAATTCTGGTGAGACTGTTCTCTCCAAGTGAAAGAGATCCAGTGAATTGGTTCAAAAACATTGGCCCACCTGCCCCATCTTCTCCAGTGTTGTCAAAATTCGGATTTGCCACCGCACCGTAGTTTGCCCTTAGGTCAATCCGACCATTAAGGCTGACGGAGGTGGTGCTTTCGATTGCGCCATTCTGTTTGATTTTTTTGCCAACGATGCTGGTGTTGCCTGTTTTGGATTCAATCAATCCAGAGTTGGTCACGCTTCCGGCATAATCCTCCATGGCGCCGACCCAGACATCGAGTCCGCGCAGGCTAGGGTCATTGGAATCGTGGGCAGCAATGGCCACTTGCATGCCAGCCGCGAGAATGGTTTGACCCGATTCTGTGGAGATACTGCCCGCGTTGGTGACATTGGGCCCAACCAGCATGATGCGGCCTCCGTTGCCGCTAGCGCTTCCCGGGCTTGTAAGGGTGGCGCCTGACTGAACAGTGACATCGCCATACTTACCGGAGGCAGGTGGTGGGCCAGGATCGAAATCTTTGGTGCCATCGGAGCCGCCGGGGACCTTAATGCTTGAAAATAGGAATTGAGCATCGCGATTGTTCAGCAAGCCCTGCTGGATGAGATTCGTATTGATCGGCAGGGACGAGGCGGTGAGGCCGCGGGTGTTGACGGTGCTGGACCCGCCGAAGATGATGCCGTTGGGGTTGATGAGATAGACTTGGCCTTCGGCTTTGATGGTGCCGAGAATTTGCGTGGGATTGGCGGATGGATCCTTGATGTGGTTGAAGGCGATCCACTGTGGCGCATTGGCGCCGCCGGCGCTTTGGTCGAAGTGAAGGGTGGTTTTTTTGCCGACATTGAGTGTTTGCCAATGAAGGAGCGCTTGTTGGGCGTTTTGTTTGACCCTGACATTAACATTCTCGCCGGAGACGGTTTGAACTGGTGCATCCGCGCCTTGCCACCATTGGGATGCGTTGCTTTGCGCTTCGGCGTGGGGATTGAGGCCGTTGACGCCAATGCCATTCGGCACATCGGGGAGATTGTTGCCAAGGCGGTTGGGCCCGGCAGCAGCCGCGGCACGAGCGGCGCTTTGCACCGCGCGGATGGCATCGAGAGTTTGATTGGTGCGGCGCAGCAGGTTGTTGGCGTTGGCGCGAGCGGCATCGACGTTGCTGGGTGTCGGTGCCTCGGTGGGGCTGGCGCCGGATGAAGTTGATGCGCTGGCAGCGCCGCCGCCACCACCGCCTGATGATCGCAGAATGTTGCGGGCCTCAACCTGGGTTCCTGAAATGAACACCGCAAAACCGATGGCCAGTGGTGCCCCGTAACGAAGCGGGGTGCCAAAGAGCCGGGTTTTGTGAAAGAACCAAGGTTTTGGTTTCATTGATTAAAGTCCGATCGTTTGGAGCGATACAAAGTAAGAGGGGCATGGCGGTTGGAAACCGCCGCCACGATTTATTTGCCGAGCTTTATGAGTTCGATTTCGTTGATCGCGAGAGGGTGTTTTTTGAGTAACTCGACGATGTAATTCTGACGCAGTTCGCGGGATTTTTCTTCGCGCATTGATGTGACAAGATTGTCACGAATCTCACCGAGAGTCGGAGGGCGAGCCTCGCGGACATCGAGCAGCTTGATGATGTGCCATCCGGCATTGAGGCGGATCGGTTCGGAAACTGCTTTGAGTTTTAGATTGGGCAGTTTGCTGCGGATTTCGGGCTGAATTTGATTATCGGCAAGCCAGCCGATTTTCCCGCCGTTTTCGGCGCTGGATTTTTCGTCGCTTGATTTGCGGGCGATGCTGGCAAAATCGGCGTCCTTGGATGCCAGTTGTTTGCGAACTTCTTCGAGTTTTGATTTCGCTTTGGATTGGGTGGCGGGATCTCCATTTTCGGGTGAATCGATGAAGATCTGGGCGAGTTCGTAGGATTTTGGGACCAGGAGCTTTGATTTGTTGGCTTCGTAAGCGTCCTTGATTTCCTGTTCGGATGGGTAAGAAGCGTCGGGTTTGGACTTGGACTCGAGATAGCTTTCTGAAAGTGCCGCCTCACGCGCTCGGACCATGCGTGCAATCACGGCTGGATCCTGATCCCATTTTTGTTCGCGGGCTTGTTGGAGCACGAGACGCTGAAGCAGGAGGGCCCGTGCATATTGGGCTAGCGCTTGCGGATTGTTGGCGGCATCGTCGTATGCGCCCTCGAGTCCCGCGAGCGACTCGCGAAGTTGTTCGGTGGTGACTTCGATGTCGCCGATGCGTCCGAGGACAGATGATGATTCCGCCTTTAGAAATGATACGGTCGAGAGGCTAAGTAAAATGATGAGACTAGGTATGGTGCGCATGGATTTGATTAAGGATTGGGTGTGTCATTCTTTGCCGCGATGCGGTTCTCCACGATGCGGTCTTTGTAACCTTGGACAAGGTTCTCCACTTTCACGCGGGTGGTGCTGATGAAGGGTTCGCGGGCACCGAGGGCTTTGCCGAGGGCGTAGTTTTCGAAGCGCTCGAGTATTTCGGTAGATGTGTTGAAGAGGGCGATGTTCTTCGTTTCGCGGTCGGCCACGGTGCGTTTGAGAACGATTGCCTCGGAAGCAAGTTGGGCGCGTTCTTCTTCTTTTGTGCGAGCCACGGCGGCTGCCTTGTTGTAGCCGTCCTTCCATTTGGCGAGGGCTTCGTTGAGTTGGATGATGCGTTTGTCGCGATCGGCCAGTTTGTTGTTGAGCGTGGCGATGGATTCCTCGGCAGCGATTTTTTCGGCATTCGCCTGTTTGGCCATCGCGGCGCTGCGTTTTTCGAGGTCGGCGATTTTGCCTTCGAGTTCCTTGGATTTAGCTTCGGCAGCTGCTTGCAGTGCTTGTGCATTGGCGGCCTCCACTTGTGAGGTGCGGAGCTGCAGCATCGTCGAGCGGAGTTGCTCGCGGAGTTTGACGGAGGGATCTGCTTCTTCCGCCGCGTGCAAAGAAGCGGAGAATGCGATGAGGGTGAGGAATGCGCGTTTCATGCGTGTGGGGGTGAGTTGATTGTTTTTCAAAACTTCGCGTTCAGGTCGACTTGCAGGATATCGGAGCTGAGGGGTGGTCCAGCGACTTCATCGGCGCTCATCCAGCGCAGAGAGCAGCGCACGGCTTTGGAGAGGGCCATGGTGCCACTGACGGTGTATCCCTTCACATTTGTGCCGCCGCCACCGAAGTCGGAGTCGGCGAAGGCATCGACCACCGCGTCGGATTCGACATAGCGGTAGCCGAGGCTTGCCTGCCAATCGCCAAAGGACTCGAGGGCCGGGTTGCCGACGATGAATGCGAGGTGCCATGCTTCATCACCGCCTTCGTAGTTGTTGTCGGCGCCAAAGTTGTTGATAGCCGTGCTCTTGTTCACATCGAACGCCGTGTTTTTGATGACTTCGCCGACCAACGATATGCGGACAGGTGAGGACGAGAGGTCATCGAACCCGTCGTAATCGACGCGTGCGTTGCCGGTGATGTTACGGAATTCCGATGCCAGGCCATAATACTGATATTGATATTTGTTTCCAAAATCGTTGTCGGCAGTGCTGTTGTCGATGTTGCGGAGAGCGGTGTAAGTGTTGCCGCGCTGCGCAAAAGATGGTCTAAGCGAGTCGGTGTTGCCCGCATCTTTATCGGTAACAGGAATGTATTTTTCCGAAAGCTCGCCCTGCATGTTGGAGTAATCGTAGTAAGCGACGGACACCTTTGCGGTGAGATCGGTGGTGATTTTCCATTCGATGCCGAACTGTGCGCCGCTGAGCCATTTGTCGGTGCTTTCAAACTTGGCAGTTTGGTTGCTGGCGAAGTTAAAATCGGTGTTGTAGACGGGGAAGTAGCCGCCGCTGAAGAAGGTTGAAACCTCATCCGTCATGCGCACCTTGCCGCGCAGTGCAAGTCCGTCGAAGCCGAGGTCATCATCCCACATGATCTCGGTCGACATGAAGGGATTGTCGAAACGGCCGCCGAGGAAGGTCAGTTCCTCGCCATCGCCTGGACCTGCGTCGTAGCTGATGAATGCCCGATCGAGCCAGAGTGAGTATTTTGAGAAATTTCCACCTGAGGCACCGAAGGTTTGGTTGGGTGAGGTTGGCGAGTTGCTTTCGCCGGTTGCAATTCTCATGCCGGCATTGAAGCCGTCGCCGAGTGAAACATCGGTGCCCACGCGGGCGCGAAGTCGGGTGCGGTGGCGATCCTGATCGACATTGTACTGGGGGTACATCTGCGTGTTGGAAATGGAGGCATCGTACGGCGCGCCGGTGTTGATGGAGTTGAAGTTTGGAAAGAAATCGGCGGGAGCGTTTGAATTGGGAAACATCGTGTTTTCCGAGCGCACGCGGATGTCGCCGAAGAGGCGGAATTTTGAGGTCCAGTCTGGGGCGGCTTTATCGCTCCATTTCTCCTCGCGGGCTTGGGCGAGGAGTTCCTGTTGGATTTGGTCGCGCATTTGGTTGCGGACGACTTCGGGGATGTAGGTGATGGTGGCTTCTTCCTCTGGGCTTGGTTCGGCCGGGAGGGGTGGGGCTTCGGCTTTGGTGTTCCCGGCGACTTTGGCGGCGTCGGCTTCGGCTTGTTGGATCATTTCGGCGGCTTCGGCCTGGGTGAGGATGCCTTTTTGCACGAGGCGGTTGATGAGATTGATCGTGGCATTGCCTGTGGGTGTGGGTGGTACCACATCCTTGCGTTCGGGGAGATCGGTGGAGAGCGGAAGATCGATGGTCGGGTCGGGGGACGACTCATCACCGGCATTGGCGGGTGCGTTTTCGACGGGTGCCTCCTCATTGGCCATCGTCGGCTGGATCAGCAGGATCGATGTGGCGGCAAGGATGGACTGGATGCGGGATGTTTGCATGACGGTGGATGGAAAAGTTTTGAGCGATGAAAATTTATGAAGGCTTGCGGCCGTTGATGCGCAGGACGATGGGAGTGGGCATGTCGGCGGGCGGGGCTTGGGGGAGCTGGAGTCCGGTGAGGATACTGTTTTTGATCGCCTGGTCGGTGGCTGGGTCGCCGGTGGTGCCGACGAGTTGGGCGCGGGAGATGCGGCCGTTGCTGTCGGGCCAGACGCGCACGGTGATGTTCATCGTCGCGCCGCGAGTTGCGGGGTGTCGCGAGAGTGCCTCGCGAATTAAGCTCTGCACTTTTGCGGCGTACCAACCGAAGCGACTGCCGCCGCCGCGGTTGCCGGATCCACCGATTTTGCCGCCGTTGCCTCGACCGCCGGAGAGGCCCATGTCGGGTCCGTTGCCGCCGGTGATGCCGGTGCTGAGATCTTCCGAAGGTGGTGCTTCGGGTGCGGCTTCGGGCGGGGGCTCGTCTTCGGCGACCGGTTCCTGTTCCATCATTTCTTCCTCCTCGGGTGGAGGCGGTTCATTTTGTGGTGGGGGAGGTGGCGGCGGTGGTGGTGGCGGCGGAGGAGGCGGC
>Ga0208090_1000076_pt1 | contig 22112 bp, 16 predicted proteins | sample LakMenEpi20Jul12_FD_150718 | JGI IMG/M metagenome (GOLD analysis project Ga0208090, IMG submission 150718) | Freshwater microbial communities from Lake Mendota, WI - 20JUL2012 deep hole epilimnion (SPAdes) | ecosystem: Environmental > Aquatic > Freshwater > Lake > Epilimnion/Euphotic zone ...
GGAAATGACCCGCGCGTGGCAGTCCCACCTCGCCCGCTACCACGTGCTCGAAGCGCCACCCAAACCGGCGATCGAACGCATGTCGGCCGAGGAGCTCGCCACCACGGCGCAAAATCTCGAAGCCCGCCTTGCCCCACTCCGCAGCGAATTTCCCCAGCTTCCCTCATCGGTCGAAGCGAACACCGAATCAATCGAAGCCGCCAAGGCAGCCTTTCACGAAGTCTCGGAACATTTCTCCAAAGCCCGCGCGAAATACCTCGAGCAAATCCTACCCGAGGCCTACGCAGTCGTGAAAAACTCCGCGCGCCGGATGTGCGGCACGACGATCACGATCAACGACCACCCGATCCTCTGGGAAATGGTCCACTTCGATGTCCAACTTGTCGGCGGCATCGCACTCCACCGCGGAATGATCGCCGAAATGCAAACCGGCGAAGGAAAAACACTCGTCGCCACCCTGCCGGTTTATCTCAACGCCCTCACCGGCCTTGGCGTCCACATCGTGACGGTCAACGACTACCTCGCCCGCCGCGACTCGGATTGGATGGGCGCGCTCTACCGCTTCCTCGGACTCAGCGTCGGTTGCATCCAAAACCAAATGCCGCCATGGGAACGCCGCGAGGAATACGCCTGCGACATCACCTACGGCACCAATGCCGAATTCGGCTTCGATTACCTCCGCGACAACGGCATGGCCTCCACCAAGGAAGAACAAGTCCAACGCGGCCACTACATCGCCATCATCGACGAGGTCGACTCGATCCTCATCGACGAGGCACGCACCCCACTCATCATTTCCGGTCCCTCCGCGCACTCGTCACACCAATACGACAAGTACAAAACATCGGTCGAACAACTCGTCAAACGTCAGACCCAACTCTGCAACGAAACCGCCAGCGAAGCGAAACAACTCCTCGATGCGGGCGACAAGGAAGGCGCCGGACGTGCGCTGTACAAGCTCAAGCTCGGCCAACCACGCAACCGCCAACTCATGCGCTTCATGGAAGAACCGGAAATGCGCCGCCTTCTCGAAAAGGCCGAACTTTCATTCCACCAAGACGCCCAGAAAAAGGAACTCTTCGAACTCAAGGAAGAACTCTACTTCGTCATCGACGAAAAAAGCAACGACTCGGACCTGATGGAAATGGGTCGCAATTTCCTATCACCCGGGGATACGGATGCCTTCACGCTGCCCGATCTCGGCACGCTCTACGCCGACATCGACACGAACCGCGAACTCAACGACGCACAAAAAAACGCTGCCAAGGATTCGCTCCAAACCCGCATGGATTCCCAAGCGGAAAAAATCCACAACATTTCCCAACTGCTCAAAGCGTACTGCGTCTTTGAAAAGGATGTGCAATATGTCGTGAAGGACGACAAGGTCGTCATCGTCGATGAAAACACCGGCCGCGAAATGCCCGGCCGTCGCTGGTCGGACGGACTCCATCAGGCGGTCGAGGCCAAGGAAGGTGTCGCCATCGAAAAGGAAACCCAAACTTTCGCCACCATCACGATTCAGAACTACTTCCGCCTCTACGAAAAACTCGCGGGCATGACCGGCACCGCCGAAACTGAGGCAGCCGAGTTCCACGACATCTACCGCCTCGATGTCCTGCCCATCCCCACCAACCGACCGAACAATCGCGTCGACGAAAACGACCAGGTCTTCAAAACCCGCCGCGAAAAATTCAACGCGGTGATCGCCAAAATCGAAGAGGCACACGCCAAGGGCCAACCCTGCCTCGTCGGCACCGCTTCGGTGGAATCCTCCGAAACCCTCGCGCGCATGCTCAAACGCGCCAAGATCCCGCACTCGGTCCTCAACGCGAAGTTCCACGAACAGGAAGCGGAAATCGTCTCCCGTGCAGGCCACACCGGCGCAGTGACAGTTTCCACCAACATGGCCGGCCGTGGCACCGACATCAAACTCGCACCCGGCGTCGCCGAACTCGGCGGCCTCTTCGTCATCGGCACCGAACGCCACGAGTCGCGCCGAACCGACCGCCAACTCCGCGGACGCTGCGCCCGCCAAGGCGACCCCGGACGCTCGCAGTTCTTCATCGCGTTCGAGGATGACCTCATGCGCAACTTCGCCGCCGCCGACCGCATGACAGCGATGATGGAACGCTTCGGCATGAAGGAAGGCGAAGCGCTCGAACACTCGTGGCTCAACAAATCAGTTGAGACCGCCCAGAAACGCGTCGAACAACGCAACTACACCTGGCGCAAGCGCGTGCTCGATTTCGACGATGTGATGAACATGCAGCGCGAGGTCGTTTATGGTTACCGCAACGAAGTCCTCACCACCGAAGTTCCCCGCGACCTCGTCAACGAGATCATCAATGAAACGATTCCTTCGTTTGTGAACGGCTTCCTCGCCGATCAGGATGGCAGCCCCGACCTCGCAAGCCTCGCCCAAGAGATCAACAGCACCCTGCCCCTCGGCGTCAACGCCTCGGATTTTGCATCAGCCAATGATGCGGCATCGATCACCGATATCCTCATTGCCAGGGTCAGCGATGCCTACGAAACCCGCGTCGGTTCACTCCCCGCCGAAGTCCTCGACCAGGAGGAGCGCCGCATGGTCCTCGCCGCCATCGACAAGCAGTGGCAGGAACACCTCTACAGCATGGATGCTCTCCGCGAAGGCGTCGGCCTCCGCGCTCAAGGCCAGAAGGATCCGCTCATCGAATACAAAAACGAGGCCTACGAACTCTTCGTCACACTCATGGATTCGATCAAGCGCGAGGCCCTCCAAAACCTCTTCCGCTCGGCCGCCAATCTCGAAGCCTTCCTCAAACAACTCCACAGCCAGCCGAAAGCACTCCAAGGCGGCGAAGAAAGCCTCACCCAGAGCAACATTGCCATCACCGGCAACTCAAGCAGGGTCCCCGGCACCGACTCCGACGAAGCGCCAACTCTCAAGCTCAACCTCCCCAAACGCAAACCCAGCTTTTCCATCGAAACCACCGGCAGAAACGCCCCCTGCCCCTGCGGATCCGGTAAAAAATTCAAACAATGCTGCGGCAAGGAGAGCCAATGAAGAAGCCCACGAGCATCAAGACCGACAAAGCCGCTGTCGCGACTCAGAGCGATGCCGCAACTTCGCCGCAAGTGCCGCAACAGTCCTCTAGCGGCGGCAGCATTGATCGCCTGCGAAACCGGATCTTTCAGGTAGCGCTCATCGTGCTCGTAAGCATGTGGGTTTACTCGCCATCCTACCATGGCGATTGGCTCTGGGATGATGACCAAATGCTGACGGCAAACCTCACCGTGCAGCATCGCGTTTCGCCCGACCCGAATGTGCCAACCGACAGCTTGGCCACACTCAAAAAACTTTGGTTCAACCCCGATGGCGCCGACTACTTTCCGCTTTCCTACACGGCGTTGTGGATGCAGTCGCCCTTCTTCGGGTTGGAATCGACCGGCTACCATGTCACCACGATTCTGTTTCACATCGCAGGCGCGCTGCTCTTTTGGGCCTTGCTCGCAAAAATGAAGATTCCCGGCGCATGGCTATCGGGCCTCGTCTTCGCGATTCATCCGGTCTGCGTCGAAAGCGTCGCGTGGATCTCCGAAACAAAAAACACCCTCTCGCTGCCGCTCTTCATGCTCTCCTGCATTTATTGGGTCGGCCAGGATGACGAACCCAATGCGCCCAAGTGGAAGCGCCTTTACATCCTATCGATCATTTTCTTCCTGCTCTCGATGTTTGCCAAGACCTCGATCGTGGCATTCCCGGTCTTGACGCTGCTATACGCTTGGTGGAAGCGCGGAACAGTGACCCTGCGGGATATCGTGATCTCACTCCCCTTATTCGCGATCTCAATCGTACTCGGACTCGTGACGATTCACTACCAGTGGGGCCGGGCCATCGGAGAGGAAAAGATCATCATCGGCGATTTGCTTTCCATGGGCGGATTGCTATCCCGCTTGGCCATATCGGGAATGGCGGTATTCCACTACATCGCATCGATCGTGTGGCCCATCGGGCTGCTTCCGATCTACCCGCGGTGGGAGGTCGATCCGCCAAAGCTTTGGATGCTCCTCGCATGGCCCCTGTTCTTCGCCGGCCTTTGGTGGATGTGGAGGAAACGCAATGCCGCGTCTTCATGGAAACTGTGCCACCACGGTCTGTTTGTGATCGGGTTTTTCCTGCTGATGATCGCCCCCGTCCTGGGCTTTGTGACCATCTCCTACATGCGCATCACATGGGTGGCGGATCACTTCGTGTACAAGCCCATGCTCAGCATCGTGGCCATCCTATGCGCCGGCGTGGTTTTGTTTTTCAATCGCCTCAAAGAAAGCTCCAAGCCCGCGTTCTTGATTGCGGGCTGCCTCTTGCTCACCGCGTTCGCATGTTTTACCTACCGCCAAACGACGTTTTGGCAGGATGAGGATCACATGTGGGATTACACCCTCAAGCACAACAACAACGCTTGGCAGGCGCACAACCGCTTGGGCGCCAAGAAATCTCTCCGCGGCGACCTTGATGGCGCCCACTACCACTTCCAGAATGCCACCCGCCTGCGCCCCGACCTCGGCGAGACGCACAACAACCTCGCCTCAACCTTCTTGGCCCGCGCACAGATTTTTGAGAAGCAAGGCGATCGCGCGGGAGCCGAGCGGGAAGCAGCAGAGGCGATCCATCATTCCTCTGAAGCTTGCCGAGTGACGCCGAGTGTTCCCATTTTTCATATCAACCTCGCCAACGCGCTACTGACCACTGGTCGCTTCGCCGATGCTGAAAACAAATACAAAGAAATCCTCAGCTTTGCCCCCAACGATTCCTCAATCATGAACAATTACGGCGTCGCCCTCTGCAGGCAGGGGAAGAATGAGGAAGCGATCCCCCATTTCCGCCGCGCGCTTGAAATCACACCGAACCTCAAGGATGCCTCCGAAAATTTGGCAAGCGCCTTGGCCGGCAAGGATGGCACCGCTGCGGGTACGCCCGCGGGCACGCCAGTTCCTGCACCTGTGGGCAAGCCAGGCGATCTGATTAATGACAAGAACATCGCCGACTCACTGGCCATGGAGGGCAAGATTATTGAGGCCGGGGAGAAGTACAAGGAACTCCTCAAAAGGGAGCCAAACAACCCAGCTCTGATCAACAATTACGGCTTCATTCTCTTCAGGCAGGGCAAGTCCAATGAGGCAATCACCCAGTTTCGTCGGGCTCTCGAGCTCGATCCGAATCTGAAAGACGCCAACGAAAATCTCGCAATCGCCTTGGGCCAGAAACCCGCTGCGTCCTTCAACCTCCCGCCATCCGAAGGCAACAAAAAGCAGCCCGAGCCGCAAGCAGCGCCACTCAAAAAATAATCCGCCACCCAAGTAGCGCAGGCATTTTGCCATCTGATTTCTGGAATCGGCACTAGGCAACGACATTGATGACAGGAAATTGGAAAATCCAAATTATGTATTCTCCCTGCGCGCCTTCCAAAAAAAACCCATGAAAAAAGCGCTGCTCACCACGCTTCAAATTGGCGTCACCGTCGGCCTACTTTGGTGGGTTTTACACGATCCCGACAAGCGGGCCCAGATGGCGGAGGCCCTGCGTCAGGCAAACTGGAGCTGGTTGTGGATTGGGGTAGGAGTGTTTTTCGTAGCCACACTTCTTGCCACAGTGCGGTGGAAAATTCTCCTCAAGGTGCAAGGCATCGACATGGGGTGGGTGAAGACATGGCAACTTTTCATGATCGGAATGTTTTTCAACCTGTTCATGTTGGGATCGACCGGTGGGGACGTGGTGAAAATGTTCCTGACCATGCGCGAGGCGCGCAACAACAAGGCGGCGGCATTGTTGAGCGTTTTCATGGATCGCATCATCGGAATGATGGCTTTGATCCTGATCAGCCTCGGCTTTCTCTACTTGCGCTATGATGTATTGAGCCACTCGCCTGCGAGTGCAGCTCTGCTTACCACGCTCCTATGGTTGCTTGCGGCTGCGGTGGTAATGACGCTTGGCATGTTTTTCGGTTCCGCGTTCGGATGGGTGCACTACTTGCCGAAATGGACTCCGCTGCGTGGACGAATCGTCGAGGTTTCGGCCGCCTGCCACATGTATGCCAAGGAATGGCGCCAGACCATTTGGGCCTTCCTTGTTTCCTTCCCGCTCTTGGCCATGTTCTTCATCACGTTTTATTGTGCGGCGAAGGCTTTTACCGATCAGCTTGGCCTGATCGATGTGTTCTCCGTGATGCCCATCGTTGCGGTCATCACAGCCATCCCGATCAGTGTGTCCGGCATCGGCTTGCGCGAGAGCTTGTTCGTCTCGCTCCTCGCGCCTTTTGGTGTCGGGCCCGCGGTGGCCACGCTGATTTCCGTCACAGGCTTCCTCATCAACACGGTGGGGAGCCTGGCCGGCGGACTGGTCTTTCTCTTTTACCGCTCCTCGACCCACGAAACGATCAACCTGCGCGACATGCGGACAGGGGTTGACCAGTAAAGGTGCCAACATTTCGTTAAGCAGATACAGGTTCATCCACGGCGTATTTCTCCAGTACTCAACCATGCTCTGATATCTTTGTGCCATTTTCTAAATTTCCGTCGTATCACTACGTAACAGTACCGAACCAAGCATCCAGATAGGAAACACAACGGGTATCACGAGCATTGTGAATACAGCCGCTAACAGTTGGGTATATCTTTTTCTGTAAAAGTGATCAAGGCATCAACCTGAAGGATGTTTTTGGTGTCTGTTAGTTTTGTGGTTTGAGGTAGGATTTTCAGGATTTCCACGCTTCGGAGATTTAGACGAGCACCGCGGTGACGAGGTGACCGGCATTTTGCTGAAGGTGGAACTGGCAGCGCTGCCATGGACTGGAGTTACAGGCGGCGCGTAGGCCGCCTTTTTCGAGAAGCGAGGCGCGGAAAGGCGTGGCGCTGCCTCGCACTTGTGGGACGGCTAGCTGCAGGGCGCCAACGGCGGTTTGTAAGACCTTCACCGAGGCCTTCGGCCAAAAGGATCTTGATGATTTGGTCTTGGAGAGTATCCTTGGTTTGTTCGTTCATGTCTTTGTCAATTTAGCGTAGCAACCTCAAACTAATGGCCTTAAACGGACGCTTCAAGCCGACCCAGGAGGCGGCTTCTCGCTTTTACAGAAGAAATTTTACACTACCAAATTTTACACTATCTTCCTTGACCATTCTTATTGCTCGATAGCTAAATCCATGGCAACAATTCGGACAGTCAAAATTACACAGCCATACTGCACTTAGGCTTAACAAAAAAATGATAAATCAACCGCTAATAGCATATCCATTTCTGAGTATATGACAAGAACGCACAAGGGGCTCTTGTACCGTCTCGGACGCATTCAGGCGCTCCATTCTTTGGCGCGCAACTTCGGCATCTACAGAACAGTAAACTTTTTATTGTATCATTTACCCCTACGCCGCCGACTACCTCAGCACAACATCGTGATCCGTCTTAATTCCCTTACTGCGCTGGCAACCGCAGAGGAAATTTTCAAAGCAAATGTTTATGGTGAGGCCGCGCAGGGGGAAATTATTGAAACTTTCGCTGATCTGGGATGCAATATTGGTTTATTCCCTTGCTACTTACTCCAAATAACCGGCAACAAAGGGATTACTGGTCTACTTATCGACGGAGACCCCGCCATGGTGGAGCAGGCTAAGTGGCACTTGAAAAACAACGAGCTTACCGGATGTGAAGCAATTTGCGGCGTAGTAGGCTGCGAAACAGAATCGTTGGAAACTGATTTTTTTGTAAATCCCTCCAATACACAGTCCTCGGCAATGGCGTTCAGGGAAAATCACCCCTTCCCAGTGCAGGGCCATGTTAAACATATCAAAGTTCCTTCTCTAACTTTGAGCAAGTCTTGGACTTCCCGATTTGGCAATAGGACGATCGACCTCCTCAAAATTGATATTGAGGGAATGGAGCTAGACTTTCTGAAAAGAGAAATTGCTTTCATTAAAACGTCCGTAAAAAGGATCGTTTGCGAGTGGCATAAATGGCATATTTCATTTGATGAATTAAATCAGTACGTTGAGGCAAACGGATTTAGTTTACAAGGAATTAGCGAGGAGGACGAAAGATTTGGTGTAGCGATATACAAATCAACAATTTTAAATTCAACGGTTTCACCATTACCAAAATGCAAATAGCCTAGAATAAATTTTATATTCTGTGTTATGGAAATCAAAAAAATTACACCGATATACATATTAATTCAGTCGCAACGCATTATCACCTTAAACAATCTTATAAAACCTGAGCGCCAACCACATTCTTCGGAATCGCTTTCTTGACATATATGAACTATCAATTCTCTAACTCTGGCGATTATCATAATTACACAGCGTATCGTTCCAGTCCGCTGCACCGGAACCGCCTTGGCGCCATCATTGATATGCTCGCGTCTCGTTTTCCAGACCCCAAACAAACCTCAGTTCTCGACATCGGATGCGGCACTGGAAATATCACATCACCTGTCGCGGCGCTCGGTTACAATGTTCGTGGAATCGACATACATGAAGGCTCTATCGAAGCCGCTCGCAAACACACCCCATTTCCCAACGCACATTTTGACACCGCAAGCCTTCAGGATATTGATCTTTCCGGCTTCAATGCCATTATTCTCACGGAAGTCTTAGAGCACGTGGACGAAGCTGATAAACTGCTTACCCATATTGCCTCAAATATAAGTCCTGGAGCACTTTTTATACTTACGGTGCCCAACGGATGGAGTATAGTAGAAATCGCTTGTCGCCCAAGCTATATTCTTAAGCGGTCGAAGGTTGGTGCGCATTTGGTTAAAGCCATCAAGAGCATCCTAGGCAGCAAGGATCTGACTACCGCCAATGAACAGACTCCTCACGTCCAGTTTTTTACACTCAGCAGGCTTAATTGCCTCTTTCGTAAAAATGGACTACGTATTTGTTACTCCCATGCCTTCTTTTTCGCGTGGTCGTTCTGGGAGGTTTTCTTTACTCAACGTTGCTCCGAGACTTGGGCTCGGCGGGACTTTCTCCTCGCCTCACATCTTCCAGAGAAATTACGTGCCGTGTGGTGCTTTGGTCTAGAGAGACAAGGTCAAATCGTAGGCGTCCGACACCCATGAATATCCTTATATCTTCCAATTACCAATGGCCACATCTTGGCGGAATCGAGATCATCTGCGAACAATTGAAAAAAAGTTGGGGTAGGCTTGGACACACGGTTACCTGGGTGACGACAGACATTCCACGTGCGGCGGCACCTTCTAACACGCGCAATGTACGACTACCGGCATGGAACGGCTTTGAGGAAAGATTTCAAATCAACTGCCCCGTTGTAAATCCCCTAGTGTTCTGGCGGGTTCTGCGCCTAGTCCGCAAGCATGATGCGGTTAATGTCCATAGCCTTGCGCCAGGCATAACCTTGCTGGTCATCTTGGCCGCTCTTCTTTTGAAAAAACCACTGGTGATCACCCAGCAAGTAGCCGTCATTCCCCTGCGCTGGGGAATCATGAACATTTTTCAACGCGCTTTCATCAATTACATGGCTCGCGTTTGTGTGGCAAGGGGGGCATGGCTGACATTCCCGGTTTCCGGGTTGCTAGAATATTTTTTCAAAACTGCACATCTACCCTTTGACCGCCTTGCACTCACTCCCAATGCATATGACAAGCATATCTTCTCCTTTGCCTGCCCACAGGAGAGAAACATTGCCATCAAAGCGCTTGAGCTACCTACAAGCAGGCTCAAAGTTCTTTTTGTGGGCCGTTTTGTGGATAAAAAGGGACTTGCCCACATTGAGACCCTCGCTCGTCGCTTCCCCGACATTCATTTCACGCTCGTAGGCCGTGGATTGCTAAATCCTTCAGATTGGGAATTACCCAATGTGCGTGTGGTGGATCCATTGCCGGCCGCTGCATTGCGCAAGTATTTCTCCGCGCACGATCTCCTGTTGCTGCCTTCGGTTGGAGAGGGCTGGCCCCTTGTAATCTGTGAATCCATGGCCTGCGGCACTCCTTGCCTAATTTCCCGCGAAACCTTCGACTATTTCAAGAATGATGATGACATGTTTTTGGTTACGGATCTAGACGCAGACTCCTTAGCCGTGATGCTTGAGCGGTGTAATAAAGGAGAAGTTCCGTTGCTCCTACGCCGCCATGAGCTTGCCGATTACGCTGACGCAACCTGGGACTGGGATACTACCGCCTCAAAAATTCTTTCGTTATTCTGACGAGCTTCGAGCGGTGTATACTGATGCATCGACTTTATCCACGATAAAAAGCGGACGAGCTTTTTCCTGGAAATAGATGCGACAAACATATTCACCTACAATGGATATAGCGATGAGATTGGCTGCACCTAGCATGAAGGCAAGAGTGATTAATGACTTCCATCCTGGCACACCCTCTCGTCCAAAGAAAAACGACATCACATAAGAATTTACTAAGTAGCCACCACCAATAAGAAAAGTCAGTGACCCTACGGCAAATACGATTCGGATTGGCAATTTAGAATAGCCGAAAATCCCATCTAACGCACCTTCGATGCGACGGCCCAGACTGTAGCTGGTAGTGCCCGCATGTCGCTCAGGTCGATCGTAAGGAATGCCGATCTGTTTGTAACCAACCCAACTCCGCATCCCACGAATCAGGCGGTCATGCTCCGGCATCTCGGCGATCAGCTTGGCGACACGCCGGCTGATTAGGCTAAAGTCGCCGACATCGAGCGGAATCGGTCGCTCGGCGATCATGTTGAAAATGCGATAAAAGGCCTTGAAACAAAAGCGAAGCCAGAGCGGTTCCTTGCGGTTCTGGCGAATGCCATAAACAACATCGTAGCCCGCGCGAAATTTTTCCAAAAACAACGGAATCATTTCCGGCGGGTCCTGCAAATCCGCATCCAGAAAGATCAATGCCTCGCCATCGGCATAGCGCATGCCGGCGGTGATGGCGGCTTGGTGACCGAAGTTGCGCGAGAAGCAAACGAGTTTCCAGCCGAGTGACTCCGTCGCGGCGAGTTCGCGGATTTTTTGTGAGGTCTTGTCGTGGCTGCCATCGTCGACAAAGACCACCTCGAAGCGGAGATCGACAAGTTTGGCGCAGACCTCTCTGAGTCGCTCCCAGAGATGACAAATGTTTTCCTCTTCGTTCAAGACGGGGATGACGAGAGAAACTAGCATCGGGATGGTTTTAGATATAGGATTTTTTGAACTCAGAAAGACCGGGACTCGCGAATCAGTGGATTGGCCCGGCAGGAAGAATCGGTTGAGCGTCAGGACGAATCAAGACACAAAAGAGGTCCCCCGCCTTGCTTTCAATCACCTCCGTGTAACCGAGTTGGCGCATCGCCTGGTAAAGCCCCTCACCCTTGTCCTGAAAACCGTTACGGTTCACATACAAGGCGGCAAATCCATAACTTTGAATCTTGGCGACCACCTCATTCAGGTTGCTTGTTTTGGCCAAGTCCTGCTGCCATAGAACCCAGCTTCGCCCTTTCACGCCGCCGAAGGAAAACCTCAAATTTTCGGAGTGTAGGTAGGGCCGAAAGTGATCGTACGAGGGCATGCCGGGCGCTGGAGATTCCGGAAATTCCATGATCGGCACTTGGAAAACCATGGCCTTTTTCGGCAAGCGGCTCTCGATCTGACGGGTGAATTCACGGTCGGATTCGACCACTCGCGAAAGCTCGGCGAGATTCACTTTGGTTTGAGCCGTTGGTGGCGTCTGGTCCCATAGCGCCAGCAGCATGCAGAGACCCGCAATTGCGATGCCCGTCGCTGCGCTCATGGACTTTGTAGAAAGCCGCTTGATGGCGAAAAGCAAAAGGATCGGAAGGATGAAAATGCTGTACCGTGTCGACGAGCGAAAAAGTGTGACCCCAAAGATACCGGCGAGGCAATTCAAGCCACCCACCACGGAATAGGCCAGAATCCACATCACTTGCCACGCCGCCAAAGGAAGGGGCCGCCCTGTTTCGACCACCAAGCGCCGCAAGGAAACCACCGCAAGCCATATCAAACAGGCGATCCCAAGAATCCCGAGGTAGCAGGACGGCGGCACCTCGCTGGGAAAAGCTACCATTTTGGCAACCGCCGGATCGTATTCCCGGCCTGCCAAGCCGTAATACGCGTTGCCGATCCAACCCAGTAGGCTGTGATCCTGTGGCGGCACCAGCATGTCCACGAATTTCAATGCCGACAGCTCCAACCATTTGTATTCGCGAACGATGGCACCGGGATTCTTGCCGTTCGCCAGGTGGTAGGCGAAGGTATTGATGTTCATCAGGAAAAACCCGCAGGCCGCCGCACCAACAATTCCGGCAGCCTGTTGGACGGGCCTCCAACCTTGGCGGAAATACTGGTAAAAAGCCCCCAGCAACACCAACTGCAGAAACATGTTGGTGTAATAAGGATTTTGCATCCCGATAAGGAACGACAAGAGCAGAGAAAGCCGATAGCGGCGCTGACCCAGCCCGCCCATTTCATTGCATGTCACCCAGTTCGCGATCAACAAACAAATGGGGACATACCAATACATGGTGACGTTGAGGTGATGCAACGATCGGGCAAAAGCAAACTGTGCAAACCCAAATGCGATACCACCCGCAAAAGCCCAGTGCCATTTGCAATCCATCATGCGGGCCGCCACATAAAAGCAGACACAGGCGAGCACTTGCGCGACCATGACCGCAAGATTGGCTGCCGCAAACAGTCCGATAAAACGAGCCAGCAAACCCGGCAAGTAGAGTTGCCAGCCTTCGGTGAACGGTATGTCACTGAACGAGGAGTAATAGGGCGCAGCCAAACGCGATATGTTACGGGGCGTAAAGAGGGTGAATTCGCCTTCATCGGCTGCTTTGATATGAGCCATAAAACCCACCGCATCTCCGTCGGCACCCTTCTGCCCATACTCCAAGGGCACATTCCACGCCGCCATGTTGGTTCGCCCGCTCAAATGACACCAAAACAAGACCGCAACGGCTACCAGCAAGCCAATTCGCAGCCATTCCACGCGGTTCCACCCGAAATGATCCTTCGCAGACTGGGTTTCTGAGTTTGAAGCGGGTCGGGGCTTTTGGGTTGAGGCTTTCTTCACGGTGTGAAATAGGTGGGCGAATTCCCATCGCTTGACAATAATTTTTGGGGGGCTTTGGGGCTCTCGAGCAATTAGTTTCGTGAATGAGATCCCTCGCGGACAGCCGAAAAAATCCTTGTCAACATGTGTCGGGGATCCAGCTTAATCGAAGTAAATTTCAGTTCAAAAAATTTGATCCCCACTAATACAATCAAGCCCCTACTCAAATTTCGCTGCTCAGTCATCTTTATTCCTTTCTCAAGACCCCTCTTTCCTTTAGCCAACTCATAACCAACTCAAGACTTTGGCCAGATTCAGCAGCAACGTAAAACTCCTCCAGCAGGTCGACGGCACCCTCGGGGTACTGGCCTGTTTCATTGCGACGCAACTGCGCCGGTTGCTGGATGTGTTTCAGCGCGGAGAGTCAGGACGCGAGCCGAAAAACATCCTGTTCATCAAGCTGGCCGAGCAGGGGTCCACGGTGCTGGCGCATGAGGCAATTCGACAAGCGGTGGCCAAGGTGGGGGCAAAAAATGTGTATTTCCTGCTATTTGAAGAGAACCGCTTCATTCTCGATCTGATGCAGTTGGTGCCGCGGGAAAATGTGCTGGTCATTCGCACCCGCTCACCGCGGGAAATGATGACGAGTGGACTAAGTTGCTTGTTGCAGATCCGCCGCTTGAAGATCGACGCGTGCATCGACATGGAGTTCTTCGCACGATTGACATCGGTCCTCGCATGGCTGAGCGGCGCTCCAACGCGGGTGGGATTTCACGCATTTTTTGGTGAAGGGCCATATCGGGGTGATCTCTTCACGCATCGGGTGCTCAACAACGCCCACCTTCATGCCAGCCGCGCTTTCACCAGTCTTGTCATGGCCTTGGGAAATGCATCGGCCAATTTTCCGACCTTTCCGGTGGTGCCGCCAACCGGCGAGGCGCTGCCATTTTTTAAACCTGAGGCAGATGAGATTCGCGTCATGGAGACCTTGCTCAAGTCGCTGATACCCACAGATAAAAAACGACTTGTTCTTTTGAATGCCAATGCAAGCGACCTGCTGCCCTTGCGCAGGTGGGAGGAGACAAACTACCTCGCACTCGCCAAACGCCTGCTGGCGGAGTTCGATGACCTCTGCATCGGCTTCACGGGAGCACCTGAGGAGCAGGCGAAAACCGACGAGCTCGTGCGGGCGGTGGGGTCGACACGCTGTTTCTCTCTCGCCGGCAAAACGACTCTTCGGCAATTGTTGATCATCTATGGCCTGGCAGATGTGTTGGTGACCAACGACAGCGGTCCGGCACATTTCGCTACCATGACACCCATCGATGTGGTGGCGCTGTTCGGGCCTGAAACTCCGCTGCTGTTTGGCGCGGATTCACCGCGCAACCATGCCCTGTGGGCCGGCATTGCGTGCAGTCCATGCGTCAACGCCCTCAACAACCGCCAGACCACCTGCCGCAACAATGTCTGCATGCAGATGATCACGGTGGAGCAAGTCTTCACAACCGTCTGTCAACTGATCCACGATCGAAACCAAAGGCCGGAGCAGCTTCATCACACGCAAGACTGATTCACATGAAACCTCCAGCCGCTCTCATTCTCGATCGCGACGGCACGCTCATCGAGCATGTGCCATACCTGTGCGACCCGTCGGAGGTACGGCTGCTGCCCGGCGTTGCCGACGCCTTGTTGCTTGCCCGTGAAGCAGGCGCCCGACTTTTCCTCCACAGCAATCAATCGGGCATCGGCCGCGGGCTCTTCGACATGTCGGCCGTCCATGCCTGCAATGAACGCATGATCGAACTTCTGGGCACAGGCCCTGCAACTTTCGAACGCATCTGCATTGCTCCGGAGCATCCTGAAGAACCATCAAGCTACCGCAAACCATCGCCCGCCTTTGCGCGGGAAATCATCAGCGAATTTGCCTACGACCCGATGGAGGTCTGCTACATCGGCGACCGCGGCAACGACCTTGCCACCGCCCGCGCGGCAGGCACCCGCGGCGCAGGGGTCAGCACCGGACTGGACGATCTGCGCGCGGAAATGCGGGAGCTCGGAATCGAGGGCATTTTCCCCGTTTTCAATTCCCTTTCCGAGGCCATTGGTTACCTTTTTCCTCGTCCATGAAGTCCGAAAACCCCGCCACACGCGTGCTTGATCTCGATGGCATCGTGGCGCTGCGTGCATCAGCCGCTTCGCAAGGGCGCAGTGTGGTTCTGACCAATGGGTGCTTCGACCTGCTCCACCGCGGACATATTTCCTACCTCCAGGAATCGGCCCGCCTGGGAGACCTGCTCATCGTGGCAATCAACAGCGACGAATCCGTGCGTCAACTCAAAGGCGCCGATCGCCCGCTCAACACCGAACAGGATCGAGCCTTCGTCATCGCCTCACTCCGCTGCGTGGATGCCGCTTTCATTTTTCGCGGGCCACGGCTTGATGCGGAAATCTCAGCGATCCGACCCGATCACTACACCAAGGCCGGCGACTACACCCTCGAAACATTGGACGCGGGCGAGCGCGATGCCTTGCTTGCCGTCGGCACAAAAATCCATTTGCTTTCTTTTGTCGATGGCCACTCCACCACCTCGCTGATCCAACGCTCGGCCTCACCGATTTCTTCGCATGCAGAACAATGACCTCATCCTCGTGACCGGCGCGGCCGGCTTCATCGGCAGCGCGCTCGTTTGGGAGCTCAATCGCCGTGGATTCGAGCGCATCATCATCACCGATGTTCTGGGTGCGGATGAAAAGTGGCGCAACCTCGTGCCTTTGCGTTTTGAAAATTACATCGACGCATCCGAGCTGTTTGGTCGCATCGAATCGAAAGCCCTGCAGGATGTCCGCTGGATTTTTCACCTCGGCGCCTGCTCCGCGACCACCGAAAAAAATGCGTCCTACCTGATGGAAAACAATTTCCATTACACCCGCCGCCTCGCCGAGTGGGCGCTTCAAGGCGGGCGTCGAATGGTCTATGCATCATCCGCAGCCACTTACGGCGACGGCAGCGCAGGCATGGAGGACGGGCACGAACACCTCGAGCGCTATCGGCCGCTCAACATGTACGGCTACTCGAAGCATCTCTTCGACCTTCACGCCAAACGCCATGGCTGGCTCGACCGACTCGTGGGCCTCAAGTATTTCAACATCTTTGGACCGAACGAAGACCACAAGGGCGACATGCGCAGCGTCGTTCACAAGGCCTATAACCAAATTCGGAACACAGGCTCGGTGGAACTTTTCAAGAGTCACCATCCGGACTTTCGCGATGGCGAACAGCAGCGGGATTTCCTCTATGTGAAGGACGCGGTGAATGCCACCATTCACCTCGCCACCGAACCGCAGGCAGCAGGCATTTTCAACATCGGCTCCGGCATTGCCTCGACTTGGATCGAACTCGTCACTCCGATCTTTCACGCGCTCGACTTGCCAACATCCATCAAATTCATCGACATGCCCGAAGCCCTCCGCGGCAAATATCAGTACCGTACTATCGCCGATACCTTGCGCCTCAAATCCTGCGGCTGGACCGGGCCAGAGTTCACGCTCGATGCCGCCGTCCGCGATTATGTGAGCCACCATCTCGTATCCGACCGCAGGCTCGGCGACTGACATTCATTCCCACCATCATGCCCATCCCATCATTTCATGAATCCATCGCGGAACTCCGCGCCGTTCTCCAAGCAATGGAGGCCCTCGCACCGCAGGTGGAATCCGCAAGCCATGTCATTTTGCAATCGTTGAAAAACGGCGGCAAGCTCCTCACCTGCGGCAATGGCGGCAGCGCGGCGGATGCCATGCATTTGGCCGAGGAGCTTGTCGGTCGTTACCATAGAGATCGCCGCGCCCTGCCGGCCATTTGCCTCAACGCCGACCCCACCGCGATTACCTGCATCTGCAACGATTACGGCTACGAAAAGGTGTTCTCCCGCGGCATCGAAGCGCTTGGCAAGGCGGGCGATGTGCTCGTCGGCTTCACCACCAGCGGCAACAGCGCCAATGTGCTCGCGGCTTTTGCCGCAGCGAAATCCCTCGGCATCACCACCATTCTCCTCGCCGGCAAAGACGGCGGCAAAGCCCGCGGCACCTGCGATCACGAGATCATCGTGCCGTCCGACACCACATCACGCATTCAGGAAATCCACACGCTCGTACTCCACCAGTGGCTGGAGGCGATCGATGCCGTCGATTGGAAATCCATACTTTAATCCATCATGACAAACGCCAGCATCCTAGCGGCCATTCGGGAACTCAAAATTCTCGTCATCGGCGATCTCATGCTCGACCATTACATCTGGGGCGATGTCCATCGCATTTCCCCCGAAGCTCCCGTTCCGATTGTAAACGTATCACGCGAATCACACACCGCCGGCGGAGCTGCCAATGTCGCCCTCAACCTCGCCTCGCTGGGTCTCGCCGCGCGAGTGGCCGGTGCTTTTGGTGAAGACCTGGCGGGAAATAGGTTGCTCGGATTGCTCCGCGATGCTGGCGTTGACACCTCACTCTGCCTTACAGCTCCACCCAGACCCACCATCGTCAAAACCCGCGTCATCGTGCGCAACCAACAACTCTGCCGCATCGACCACGAAGCGGCCGCTTCACTTTACTCGCTCGACCCCACCCCGGCACTGCTGAGCGCCATCGAGGCCTCCGACGCGATCATCGTTTCCGACTACGCCAAGGGCGTGGTCTCGCAATCCACACTCAACGCCATTCTCGATCACGCCAAACAACATGGCAAAACGATTGCCATCGACCCCAAGCCCTCCAGCAATCTGAACTTTCACGGCGCCAGTCTCATCACCCCCAACCGCCACGAGGCACTCGAACTGGCAGGCCTTGCCGAGCCAAAAATCGGCGAGCCATACCCACTTGAGCAAGTCTGTCGAAATATTCACCAGAGCCACTCTCCCGAACTCCTCATCATCACCCTCGGCGCGGACGGCATGGCCATCTGCCGCAACGGAAAAGTCGAGCAAACCCTGCCAACCCGCGCGCGACAGGTCTTCGATGTCTCCGGCGCCGGAGATACCGTCATCGCCACCCTCACCTCCGCACTCGCCTCAGGCGTAAGCGCCGAGGATGCCGCCAAGCTCGCTAACATGGCAGCAGGCGTCGTGGTTTCCAGACTCGGCACCGCCACCGTCACTCCCGAAGACTTGTTAGAGCCCGATCTTTAACCCTCGCCCATGCGTCGCCCACGGATCACATCGCTGAAGAAACCTTTTCGATTTCTGATGGTCATTTTTGGCTGCCTGCATCTTGCCGGTGGGCCATATGCATTGATCCAGACCTGCGCGTGGATCGGCATGCTCGTCACCTACTCGCAAAAGGACGGCATCGCCCAAGGGATGCGGGACACCTTCAGCGGCGAAAAACCCTGTCATCTCTGCACCAAGATCGCCACAGCAAAAAAGGACGAATCAAAACAACCGCTCTCGAAGGATGTCGACCTTTCCGCATTGAGCAAATTGCGCACCGAATGCCTTGCGCAGGAGATCATCCACCTCAAGCCTCCTCGCCATGTCGAGCACAAGCAGCCGCCGATCCTCGGCAGCGCCGCATGGATGAGCAGTTGGCATGAGTCCCCCGTCTCGCCACCACCGGAGTTGGCCTGACGCCTCCGAGGCCAGCCATCGCTGGCGCATGAATTTGCATCCGCCCCATTTCGCGGATCTCACAAAAACGCGCTCTCATCGGGCGTGAAACGAAGTCCCATTTCGCATCCACGCGGACCGGGCACGCCCATCAGGCAACAAGCAAGCGGAACGGTTCCGTGCGCAATCCAATTATCCAAACACACTGACTTAAAAATTTATGAAATTCACCACATGGTTGATCGCCTCACTTTCAGGCCTTTCAACAATCCACGCACAAAACAGCAATTCATCCACAGCACCTCGCAAACTGCCCGCCACCATCGTGGAGGCCAGCCGCGATCATGCCACACCCACCGCACCGACACCCGAATCCAGCCGCAAGGAATTGGCAAAAACTCCGGGCGGAATCGAAGTCGTCGAAGCCGAGCGCTACCTGCAAGGCCGCGCCAGCACGGTCGCCGATACCTTCGCGCTTTCCCCCGGCGTCTTCGCGCAATCGCGCTTCGGATCCGATGAAGCCCGACTCTCGATCCGCGGCTCAGGCATTCAACGCACCTTCCACGGTCGCGGCATTCGCATGATGCAGGACGGCGTGCCTCTCAACCTCGCCGATGGCGGATTCGACTTCCAGGCACTCGACCCGCTCGCCACCTCACACATCGATGTCTGGCGCGGTGCCAATGCGCTCGCCTACGGATCATCGACCCTCGGCGGCGCGATCAACTACCACTCGCGCACCGGCCGCACCAACCCGGGCCTTTTCAACCGACTTGAAGCCGGATCCTACGGCTACCTGCGCGGCACCGTCGCCGGCGGCAGCAGCCAAGGCGCGTCCGATGCCTACGGCGCGTTCACCCATCAGTCCCAAGACGGATTCCGTGACCATGCGCAACAAAGCAACCAGCGCCTGTTCACCAACTTCGGCCAACAACTGAACGACGACGCCGAAACGCGCTTCTACCTCAGCGCCGTCAAAACCGATTCGGAACTTCCCGGCAGTCTCACCAAAGCCGAATTGGAAAACGATCCAAGCCAGGCCGACACCTCGATGTTTGGTGCAGTCCCCTACGACAACAAACGCGACTTCGACCTGATCCGCCTCGCCAACAAGACCTCGGTCAAAAACGGCGACACACTCTTCGAAGTATCATCCGCCTGGAGCTACAAGGATCTGGATCACCCCATCACTCCCTTTGTCGGCGTGATCGACCAACTCAGCAACGATTTCCTTTTAGGAGTCACCGCCACCAACACCAGCGAACTTTTCGGTCGCGAAAACCAGCTGCGCGCCGGCGTGCTCTACACGACTGGCATGACGACCGATTCGAGGTTTGCAAACAACAGAGGCACTCGCGGCGTTCTCACCAAGCGCTACGAGCAGACCGCTACCAACCTCGAGGGTTTTGTTGAAGACCAACACGCCATCGGCAACGACTTAACTCTCATTGCTGGCACCAGCGCCTCAATGAACCGTCGAGATAATGACACCACCTTCAGCGCCGATCCCGACTACGCACTCGATTACACGAACATTTCACCCAAGCTCGGATTGCGTTGGGATGGCGATGGCCTCCAAGCCTACACCAACATTTCGCGTAGCTACGAACCACCATCCTTCAGCGAAACCTACACGGCCAACACCGCTCGTGAGGCACAGGAAGGAACCACCTTCGAAATCGGCACGCGCGGCACTTATCAAGCACTTCGCTGGGACGCTTCGATTTATCACGCTAAAATCGATAACGAGCTTCTGGCTGTTGTAGATCCTATCACCCTAAGGAGCGATACAAAAAACGCCGACGACACCACCCATTCGGGCATCGAACTCGGCACCCACGCAGATCTCCTCGGCAACTCATGGGATGAAAATCCCGTACATCGGCTCGTCTTCGGATCGGCATGGACCTATGGACGATTCCGCTTCGATGATGACGCCACCTACGGCGACAACGACATTGCTGGACTCCCCGAACACCTTGTGCGTGGCGAACTGCTCTGGCAGCACAGCGACGGATGGTACGCCGGACCCACCTTCGAATGGGTGCCGATGAAATCATTCATCGACCACCGCAACACCTTCTCCGCCGATGCCTACGCGATATGCGGATTCAAATTCGGCCGCCGCTTCGACGATGGCATTTCATGGTTTGTCGAGGCCCGCAACCTCACCGATGAAGCCTACGCCGCCACCACCGGCGTGATCGAAAACGCCAACGGCACCGACCAACGCCAATTCCTCCCCGGCGACGGCCGCAGCGTCTTCGCCGGCCTCGAATGGAAATGGTGATACAAAAAAATGATTGAACTGATTGTTGATCAAAAGCTGCAAGCACCCGAGGCCCATCCTCTTTCTTCAATCAGTTCATCAGTGAAATCAGTGGTCAAAAACCCATGAGCCCAAGCAGTCGCGCGATACTGAATTACAGCCCCCTCACGCCCGCACCGATGCGAGCGGCGAAGGCACGGCGATCACCTGCATGCCAGCTCGCTGGGCGGCGAGAATGCCGGCGGGTGCGTCATCGAGCGCCAGAGAGTTCGCAGGCATTGCGCCGAGCAACTTGCAGGCATGGAGAAAAACATCCGGCGCCGGCTTGCCAAGTGGCACATCATCGGCGGTCACAACTTCGTCAAACCAATCGGAAATGCCCACAACCTTCAGTGCCTTTTCGATGACCATGCGCGTGCCACCGGTCGCGATCGCCATCGGCACCTTGCCGCGCAGCGATTCAGCGAAAGCCGCGACTTCATCGATGAGTTCAATCGAATTGAGACGCTTCAAGTAAGCCTCGCGCTTGGCAAAGGCCACGGCCTCGGGATTGAGATGCAGGTCGTATTCGTCATTCAATTCAACGACAATGTCATGCGTCGGGCGACCGCCCATTGCGAAAAAAACATCCTCTTTGAAAACTCCACCTGCTCCATACATCGATAGCGCCTCACACCACGCTTCGAAGTGGGCTGGCATCGAGTCGGCAAGTGTGCCGTCAAAATCAAACACTACGGCGTCAAATCCGCTGGTCGGGAAATTAAAGGGTCCAATCGATGCCATGGCGGCGGTGAGGTAGATTTTCCGACCGACCTTGGCAAGCCCAGCATTTCAAAAAAATCACCCCCACCCTGCCACTGTTCAAAGTTCCACGATCTGGTCGCGGTAAGTTCCGGCAGACACCTCTTTGACCGACCCGCTGGCATTGCGAATCTCTACCTTGCCCTCCAGCACCACCCCTGCGGCAAATTTCACCGGGCCCGAGATCGTCAGTGAATCGCAACCCAGGAGCCCAGGCACGCCTAGACCGCCCAGAGAGTCCACCAGCTTGTATTCGTCGGAAAGCACCACCAGCGGCGGCTTGCCCGATCTCGACGCATGCAAGCGCACCTGACCGTCGGGCAAAATTTCATAGGCATCCGAGCGCAGAGCCAGCAGGTCGCCCGTGGTCTTGACCGGTGCAAAGCGGCTTCTCGGCACCTC
>Ga0208090_1000077_pt1 | contig 21824 bp, 20 predicted proteins | sample LakMenEpi20Jul12_FD_150718 | JGI IMG/M metagenome (GOLD analysis project Ga0208090, IMG submission 150718) | Freshwater microbial communities from Lake Mendota, WI - 20JUL2012 deep hole epilimnion (SPAdes) | ecosystem: Environmental > Aquatic > Freshwater > Lake > Epilimnion/Euphotic zone ...
CGCGCGCCTTCTTGCCATTGCCCTTCGGCCCGCCTCCCACCGCTTCGCCATAGCTGCTCCAGCGATACTCGGCCGGATCGGCGACCATGCCGGCACGGACCGGGTTGAGATCGATGTAGGCCGCCATCGTTCGCGCGGCGACGCCGCTTTCGACGATGACGCTCTTGTAGCGCTCTTCCCACAGGGTGCCAGTGCGGTTGTGGGTGCGGTTGAACCATCGCGTGAAGCGCTGCAGCACGGTCTTCATGTACTCGCTCAAGTCGTGCATGCGGTAAGTGAAGCGGGCGTGGATTTCAGCGACGAGGGCCGCGTTTCCCGCCTTGCGGGCATCGGAGAGCTCTCGCGCCACGACAGCGACGAAGGCCTCGGTCTGGATCGCCGAGAGGCGTTTCAGAAGCTCCGCATCGGAGATGCCTTCGGCCGGCATCGGTGGCACCTCAAGCAGGATGTGGATGTGGTTGGACATCAAGCAGTAGGAGAGGACTCGACAGCCCGAGAACTTTTCCTGCATGCGCATGATCGCTCGAAAGCGCTCGCGCTCGGCGGGCTCAAAGACCTTGCGCCGATCCACTACGCGGCTGATGCAGTGGTATATCGCTGGCTTTTCCGCCGAATCCTTCCAAGGCGCCAACCATCGCTTGCTGCTCATGCTCCACCAATAACCACGACCAACCCAGACCGCAAGGAGAAACCATACAATTTGTCTGGGAAATTGTATGGTACTTGACCGAATTCGAGGCTTGGACTGGTGGCGCCTGGGGCTAGGTTCGGTTCATGTCAGCAATCGCCTTCGACCTTTTTGTCATAGGAGTTTATTTTGCCATTATTGTGGCGATCGGTGTGCATTTCAGCAACCGCAACCGCAATGTGTCGGAATTTGCGCTCGGTGGACGTTCGATTCCTTGGTGGGCGGTGCTGGCGTCGATTCTGGCGTCGGAAATCAGCGCGGGAACCTTCTTTGGCTCGCCCGGCGAGGGTTTTCGTTCGCGAAATTACACCTACGCGCAGTTGATGGTCGGCTACCTGCTGGCGCGATTGATCGTGAGCGCGGTGTTCATTCCGGCGTATTACCGCCACAATGTGGTGAGCATTTACGAATTTCTTGAAACCCGCTTCGGCCCGCGCACGCGGCGGATTGCCAGTGCGGTTTTTTTGCTCACGCGCTCCCTAGCCAGCGGTTCGCGCCTGTGGGTGCCGACCTTGTTGCTGCTGGTGATCTGGGACCGCATGAACCCCGGCAACCCCTTGGGAAATTGGGAGCAATTCTGGTTTACCGGCGCGGCGCTGGTAGTGATCAGCCTTCTAACCGCCGCCTACACGGCGATTGGCGGGATCAAGGCGGTGATCTGGACCGATGTGCTGCAAATTTTGGTTTTGTTTTGCGCCTTGGGATTCTCGGTATTTTTCCTCTTGGGCCACATCCCCGGTGGATGGGAGGGGGCAAAATCGCATCTCACGGCAGCAGGTGACCTCAGGCTGTGGCAATGGGAAGGCGATGAACCCGCTGACAGCACTTGGGGAAAAATCAAGAGTGTGCTCGAAACCGAATTCACCGTCTGGGCGGCATTGTTCGGTTCGCTTTTTGTCACGCTGGCCACGCACGGCACCGATCAGGACATGGTGCAGCGCATGCTGACCGCCAAAAACAAGAAACAGAGCGCAGTGGCGACCATTCTTTCAGGGATCGCGGACATTCCGGTGACCTATGCGGTGTTGACCATCGGGATTTTGCTCTCGGTTTACTACGGTCATGTTGTGAGCGACGCAAATTTGCCGATGGCCGGAGGGAAACCTGACAGCACGAGGGTGTTTCCGTATTTTGTGGTCGATGTGATGCCCGGCGGCCTGAGGGGGCTGGTAATCGCTGGAGTGCTGGCGACCACGATGGGCTCCCTGGGTACGGCGATGAACTCGCTGGCAACGAGTTATTCGCGTGATTTCCATTTCCGCTGGTTCAAGACCCCGGATGACGACGCGTCGCGGGTGCGGGTGATCAAGTGGTCGACCCTGTGGTTCACGCTGATTCTGATCGCCGTTGGACTCGCCACCGCTTACATTAAGGCGCACAATCCTGGGCTCAGCATCATTGGGATTATCTTAGGTAGTTTCGGCTACACTTACGGCTCCTTGCTGGGCGTTTTCATGGTTGCCCTGTTCACGCGCAACCGCGGCAGTGAGTTTGGAAATCCGATTGCGATGCTCGCGGGATTTGTGGCTGTGGCATTCTTGAGCAATTTGCCGAACGATCTCTGGAAGATGATTGCGGGCGACCATTTGTACACGAATCCCGAATGGTTGCCGGTGATTGAGTTTCCGTGGCGCATCATGGCCGGCACTCTGGTGACGGTGGCCGTCGCGTTGTGCTTCAAAAGCGAACGCACACAAGCGGGAGAGTTGTCCTAACAGACGCGCTTTGCACATCGGCGCCGATGCAAAACTTTTTGTCGCGGGCCGCGCATCGCAATGTGCTTGTTTTTCAAGGAGATAGGAAAATTCCGCTATCGCTGGTCATGTTTTGCTTTGGAAAATCGAAGTAAATCGCCCGTCAAGTTTTTAAAAAATCATTTCGTGGAACGCTTGTGGAATCGTGTGCTTCGTGATGCGCGACAAGAGGCTTAAATTTTTTTTTTCCATCACGTGATTTTGTTGTTCAAGGTTCCCCACACGCATGACGCCACTGCTCGATGAAGTGGGTTTGATGCGCAACGATGAAACTTTTTTAAATTTACGACGAAGCAATGGAATCGGTTGAGGCGGCAGCGGGTGAGGTTATCGGTAATCACATTGTGGAAGATGGCGTGGAGGAGTGGGATGATGTAGCCTCGGCATTGAGAAGTTCGGTCGGCCAGGATGCATTCCAGCGTTGGTTCGGCGCCGCGGAATGGAAGGGTGTGCACGATGGAGTTGCCACGCTGGCGGTGCCGGGCGAGATCCATCAGGTGTGGATCGAGACCAATTACCTGCCCGAGCTGCAGGTTGCGGTTTTGGAGGCGTTTTCGGATGCCCGCGAGGTGGAAGTGGTCGTCAATGATGCCAAAGTCGGCGCGGTCGCCGAGGCTGGGGATGAAGTTGGCGGCCATGCGGCACTTCGTGGCGTGCGGACCCCGACCTTGGAGGGCGAGGCTCTCGATCGGCGGATCAAGGTTTCGGGCCTGAATCCGGCTCATACCTTTGCGAGCTTCGTTGTCGGCACCAACAGCCAGTTTGCGCATGCCGCTTGCGAGGCAGTCGCAAAAAAGGCGGGCATCGGCTACAACCCCTTGTTCATTTACGGCGGCCCTGGTCTCGGCAAGACCCACCTGATGCAGGCAATCGGCCAAGAAATTTTGCGCCGTCGACCGGCCTCGAGGGTCGTGTACCTGACCTGCGAAAAGTTCACCAACGAGTTCATCGACTCCGTGCGGCGTGGCGATTTGGAGAAATTCCGTCGTCGTTATCGCAGCACCGACGTTTTGCTCATCGACGATGTGCAATTCCTTGCGGGCAAAGAGCGCTCGCAGGAGGAATTTTTCCACACATTCAACACCCTGCTCGATGGCCGCAATCAGGTGGTGCTCACCTGCGACCGCCCGGCCTGCGAAATCAAGAATCTCGAGCCGCGCCTCATCTCTCGCTTCGAGTGCGGTCTCACCGTCGAGATGCAGGCTCCCGAAATGGAGACCCGCCTCGCGATTTTGCGCAAAAAGTCTCAGGACTGGAAGGTGCGGGTCGACGAATCGATCCTTTCCTTCCTCGCGGAAAAAATCCGCACCAATGTCCGCCGGCTCGAGGGTGCTCTCATGCGTGTGGCGACCTATGTCTCGCTAGCGGGCGACGCGCTCACCGTCGAGAAGGTCGAGCACCTGCTGCGCGACCTGATCCGTGAGGAGGCCAGCCGCCAGGTGAGCATCGACGCGATTCAAAAGGCTGTAGCCGATCAATTCGACGTGCGCCTGGCCGACATGACCAGCCGTCGGCGCCCGGCGAGCATCGCTTTTCCGCGTCAGGTGGCCATGTACCTGAGCCGCTCGCTGACCAAGGGTTCGCTTGTCGAGATCGGTGAAGCGTTCGGCGGCCGGGACCATGGCACGGTGATTCATGCCTGCAAAAAAGTCGTGGAAAAAGTCGCTGCCGAGCCCGGCATGCGCGAGCTCATCGAGCGTCTGGAATCGCGCCTCAAGCGGTGATTTCGGCGCGCTCTTGAGATTCTTCCGCCAAATGCACAGATAGGCTTGCCAAGGTCTGGCGAAAACAGAAACTCCTTTGGTCAACCAACCTGGTTCCATTACATGAAATTCCGTATTTCCAAGGAAGCGTTTCTCGAAGGTCTTCAAAAAGTCCAGCATGTCGTCAGCTCGCGCACCACGCTGCCGATCCTTTCCAATGTGCTGCTTGTCGCCCGGGGTGGACGCCTGCAGTTCACCACCACCGACCTCGATGTTGGCATCACCGGATCGGTGGAAGCCGAGATCGAGAAGGAAGGTGCCACGACTCTGCCGGTCAAACGCCTGGTGAGCATCGTCCGCGAGTTACCGGCGAGCGAAGTGGAGGTTTCGGTGGATTCGAAAAATCATGCATCAATTCGCAGCGGGCCGTCGTTTTTCAAGATCATCGGTCTTGGTGAAACCGAGTTCCCGCCCTTGCCGGATTTTTCCTCCGCCAAGGAGTTTCGGATTCCGCAAAATGTCCTGCGCGACGGTTTGAAAAAAACCTCCTATGCGATATCGACCGATGAGACCCGCTATGTGCTCAACGGGATCTTCACCTCGTTCCGCGACGGCAAGATGACGCTGGTTGCGACTGACGGTCGCCGTCTTGCCATGGTGGATTCCGACCTTGAGTTCCCGGCCTCGCATGAAACGGATGTGATCATTCCGTCGAAAGCCGTCCAGGAATTGCAGCGCCTGCTCGGCGATAGCGGCGAGCTGATCCTGAAGCTCAACGACAATCAGATTTCCTTCGTGATCGGCGACACGCTGCTTTGCAGCAAGCTCATCGATGGCAATTACCCCAACTACCGCCAGGTGATTCCGGGCGACAGCAACGAACGCGTGGTCATTTCGCGCGAGGCGCTCTTGGAAACCGTGCGCCGTGTTTCGCTGCTCTCATCGGACAAGGCCAATTCGGTGAAGCTTGTTTTCAGCGAAAACCGCATCGAAGTGACCGCCAACTCGCCGGATGTCGGTGAGGCGCAGGAGTCGATGGATGTCATCTACCAGGGCCCGCCGATGCAGATCGCGTTCAACCCCGAGTTCCTGCAAGCTCCGCTGCGCGCTCTCGATAGCGAGCAAGTCTATCTCGACCTCATCGATGAGATGAGCCCCGGTGTGCTGCGCATTGAGGGTACTTTCCTCTATGTGCTCATGCCGATGCGCGTGACGAACTGATGGCAGCCACTCGAGATCTTCTGGCAGTTCGCGAAACAAGCTCGAAAAAGAGTCTTGCCCGCAGCGGCCGAATCGACTATCCAATGGCCATCACCGCACCATGGTGATGTTGCAAGCCAGCAGGCTGCCTCATGATTTCCTTGAAACGATACCCTATGTCGCCCACGCCCGGTCCATCAGACCGCATGACTTCCGCTGTCCGCATTTCATGATTTCGCAGTCGGCCCATCGTTTCACGACACTCTTCGTCAGGATTTGCCACGGCCCTGTCCGTGCTCAGAACCGGGCGTCGCATCCACCCATTGGAGGACAAAGCCATCGCTAAGCCACAAAGAGACCAAAACCGGGGTCGTTACCGCGATATGACGCGGATCAACGACCGAATTCGCGCCCCCAAAGTCCGCGTCGTCATGGCGGACGGACAACAGCTTGGAGTCATGGGCTCCCGTGAGGCGCTCGCCAAGGCCCAGTCGCTCGGGCTCGACCTCGTCGAGATCGCCGGGCAGGTGGATCCGCCGGTGTGCAAGATCATCGACTACGGCAAGTTCAAGTACGAGCAGGCCAAGCTCAAAAAGCAAAAGTCGAAGAGCGCAACGCGCATGAAGGAAGTGAAATTCCGCGTCGGCACGGGTCAGCACGATTACAACATCAAGCTTGGTCGTGCGGAAGGCTTCCTCGACACCAATCACAAGTGCCGCTTCGTGCTGCAGTTCAAGGGCCGCGAAAACGCGCACAAGGAACTCGGCTTTGTCGTGCTCAACCGCATCATAGAAGACCTCAAGACCATGGCCCAGGTGGATCAGCCGCCGCGCCTCAATGGTCGTGCCGTTGCAATGATCCTTTCACCGCTGCCCGCGCATCAGCGCAAGCGCAAGTTCCACCTTTTCCACGGTGAGCTGATGGAAGAGGACGATCACGACGAGGATGATTCAGCCGATGAGGACTTCGACGACGAAGTGCCAGACGAAGTACCCGAAAGCGAAAGCGTCGGAGAAGAGAAACTTGAGGAGTCGGGCAAGGCTGAGTCCTAAGGCGGTTTTCCGCGCGTGTCGCCGATGCTTTACCTCTTCGACATCGATGGCACGCTTGTCGACACCGCTGGTGCCGGCATGGCGGCATTGAAACAAGCGACGCGCGAGGTCTTTGGCGACGAGGGGCCCGAGCTCGATCTTGCGGGCGCGACTGATCGCGGGATTGTCGGGAGCATCCACCGCCACTACGGCGTGGAGTTCACTGACGAGGCGTTTGAAAACTACCTTATGGTTTACCATGAGCGCCTTGCGCAAAACCTCGCGCGAGGGGAATTTGCCGGACGCGTGATCGACGGGGTAAGTCGATTGCTTCGGCATCTTGAGGCGGATGATTCGTCCGCGCTCGGATTGCTCACCGGCAACACGGCGCAGGGTGCGGGCATCAAGGTGCGGCATTTCGGACTGGCCGATTATTTTTCTTTCGGCGCTTACGGTTGTGATCACGCCGACCGCAACCTTCTCGGCCCAATCGCACTGCAACGCGCCGAAAAGCACACGGGCAAATCCTTCAGCGCTGGAGAAACATGGATCATTGGCGACACGCCCAAAGACATCGCCTGCGCCAAAGCCTTTGGTGCCCGCTGTCTGGCGGTGGCCACGGGTAGCTTCAGCATGAGCCAACTCCAAAGCCATGGCGCCGAACTCGTCGTCGCATCGCTCGAGGAAGCGATCGGGCGGATGGGGTGAGGAGTGATTCTTCAAGGCAGGGACCTTTGTCCCTAAAGGTCCATTGAATGAATCGTCGTTGAAGATGCCTCTTCACAGGAGCGCGGGCATCTTGCCCGCTTGGGAGCCTGCGGCGATGAGTCGGCGCTGCAGGGCCGCATCGCCCTACCATGTGACCACTGACACACATAACTCTTGCATCATGAACCGGATCCGGTTCTTTCAAATCTGATGGTGATTGCCTTTCACAAACCCTACGGCGTGCTGTGCCAGTTCACGCCGGATCAGCCGGGTCAGCGGACCTTGGCGGATTTTGCTTTTCCGGCGGGAGTGTATCCGGTGGGGCGCTTGGACATGGATTCGGAGGGTTTGCTTTTGCTGTCGGATGAGGCGGGGTTCAATCATCGGCTCTTGGATCCGCAGGCGGCGCACGGGCGAACTTATTGGGCGCAGGTCGAGGGGGTGCCGAATGATGAAGCTTTGATGCGTTTGCGGCGTGGTGGGATTGAAATTCAAAATTACCGCACGCTGCCGTGTGGTGCGCAGTTGCTGGAGCCTGAGCCGCAGGTGCCTGAGCGAAATCCGCCGGTGCGCTTTCGGAAATTGATCCCGACCTCATGGCTCGAGCTGCGCTTGACCGAGGGGAAGAATCGTCAGGTACGGCGCATGACGGCTGCGGTGGGTTATCCGACGCTGCGTTTGATCCGTGCGGCGATTGGAAGTTTCGAGCTTGGTGCGCTGGCCGAGGGCGAGTGGAGGGTGCTTGAAAAGAGCGATCTCGAAAAGGTCTGGGCCTAGTAAATTGCCGCTGTGCTCACATCGTAATCGGCAGGTGCCCGTAGAGCGTGAAGCCGGTGGACTCGTCGATCTGGATGTCGAGGATTTGGCCGGTGTGGCGGCTGGGGTCGCCATCGAAGATGACGATTTTGTTGTGCGACGTGCGGCCGGAGAGGCGGTCCGGATTGTTCTTTGAGGGGCCTTCGCAGAGGATTTGCTGGCGGGTGCCGACGAGTGCCGCGTTTTTTTCGATGGCGATGCGGTTGACCACATCGAGGAGGCGTTGGTTGCGTGATTCCTTTTCCTCTTCGGAGAGTTGGCCGTCCATTTCGGCGGCGGGGGTGTTGCGGCGCTTGGAGTAGCGGAAAACGAAGGCGTTGTCGAACTGCAGGCGTTCTACGGTGTCCATCGTAGATTGGAAATCCTCTTCAGTTTCGCCGGGGAATCCAACGATGATGTCGGTGGTGATCGCAATGCCCGGCCTGGCGGCCTTCATTTTCTCGCAGATCTCGACAAACTTCGCGTTTTTGTAGGGTCGGCGCATTTCCTTGAGGATGCGGTCCGATCCGCTTTGCATCGGGAAGTGGATGTGCGAGCAGAGTTTGGGCAGGTAGGTGAAGGCGGCAACGAGGTCGTCGCGATAGCCGATCGGATGAGGCGAAGTGAAACGAATGCGCTCGATGCCATCGACTTCATGCACGGCCTCAAGCAGCTGAACGAAGGGCGACTTGCCGCCGATGATCGGAAATTCCGTGCGGCCGTAGAGGTTGACGATTTGGCCGAGCAGGGTCACTTCCTTCACGCCTTGCGCGGCGAGGTTGCGGACTTCGCCGACGATTTCGGCGATCGGCCTGCCGCGTTCGCGCCCGCGCGTGTCGGGCACGATGCAAAACGAGCAGCGCATGTTGCACCCTTGCATGATGGAAACAAAGGCCGAGGCTTCGCGCGCTTTGGGGATGTGGTCGCGGATGGTGTTTTGCGAGCCTTCCTCGGCCTCGATGTCGCAGACCGTTTCACCGCGCAGCGACAGTGAGGGATCATCCATGCGGGCCTCGAGGCGACTCTTGAGGATGCCATCCACATAGTCGAAGACCTTGTGGTATTTCTGCGTGCCAGCGACCACATCAAGACTGGGCACGGCTTTGAAAAGTTCCTCACCGCGCGACTGTGCCATGCAGCCCATGAATCCATAGACCACATGCCTGCGGTCGCGGCCGGCATGCATCATCGAGCCCATTTTTCCGAGTGCCTTTTGCTCCGCCTGATCGCGCACCGAACAGGTGTTGATCAGTACCGCATCGGCATCCTTTTCGCTCGGCGTGACCGTGTAGCCCCCTTCGACGAACATCCGCGCGACCTGCTCGGAGTCGCGCTCGTTCATCTGGCATCCGTAGGTCTTGATGTAAACCTTGGGCATGGAAAAAGTTTAAAGTTTCAAGTTTTCAGTTTCAAGTGAGAGAAGAAGCGACATCTCACTGGCAGGGACCTTTGTCCGAAAGGTCCGTTGCGATTGAATAGAGCAAGAGGTAAAGATCTCAAGCGAGGACAAGCCTTGAGTCGGAGTGAAGTTTCTCACTGAGTTCGGTCCATCCGTTGGGAACCTGGAGGTTGAAGCAGCGGAGGTAGAGCGTGAGGATTTTCGGGTCGAAAACTTCGATGAGGCGGTCGATGGTCGAGTCGAGGCGTTTGGCATCGAGTGCTTCCGGCAGCTCGCCGACAACGGACCCCTTGCCATCGTGCTGGATAGCCATGCCGTCGCAGAACATCGCGAGCAGCGATTGCTGGCCCGCCATCAGGTAGGCTTGCATGAGATGTTCGCCGATCGTGTTGTAGGCGCTGATCTTGAGGGTTTTGTGGATCCACGCGTATTGCTCGGTCATCGGTTTTTTCTCGATGAAGACCGGGCGCAATTTGCGTTTCTCGGCGAGCGAAGCGACGGCGGATTTGTACACATTGCGATCGTTCGAGCGGAACCAATCGAGCATTTGGTTGACGACGGATGGGTCGACGGCGGAGTAGATTTCGTAGGCTTTCACGGTGGGAAAATGGGGTGGGCGCCAGTCAACTCGCGGATGCGTGCCGATGCAAGGCCGGAGAAGGGCGGATTTGACGGATCAACTCTTGATTTTGTGCATCGAGCGGTTGTGCGCCCGCGAAAGAAACAGCAGTGCAGTGATGGAGCCCATGCCGCAGAGAAACATGTCCCACTGGGTGTCCCAGCCATCGCCTTGGGTGCCAAGAAATGACTCGGCCGCTTCCGCCGAGATCAGCGCGGCGGCCCATTCGATGAGTTCGTATAACGCGCTGAAGCCGAGGCAGAATGAGATCACGCAAAATGCCAGCCAGCCCTTGCGTGCGAACACTTCGTTGCGCAGAAAAATTTCGCGCAGCAGAATGGCGGGGACGAATCCTTGCATCAGGTGACCGAGGCGGTCGTAGTGGTTGCGTTCGAAATTGAAGCCATCGCGCAGCCAATCGCCGATCGGCACGCGTGCGTAGGTGTAGTGGCCGCCGACGATCAGTACCAGCATGTGCAATGCGATGAGCCACAGCGCGAGATTGGAAAAGCGCCAGCCTTTCGCTTGTGCGATGAACAATGCGATGAAGCCGATGAGCACTGGTGCGACTTCGAGCCACCAAGTGAGGCGATCGAAGGGCTGTATCGCTGACCAGACGAATGCCGGCAGGATGCCGCAAAGCAGTAAAAAATTTGGATGGGTTTTCAGGGTTTTCAAATGGTTTTGTCGACAGTCATTAGCGCAGGCCGAGCACCTTCGGTGAACTGGCATTGCCAAAGCGGTCGAGCGCGGTGACGGCGATGGCATCGGCGCGCGGGACTGTGGTTTGGCCGGATCCGGCCGAGGTGATTTTTGCCGTGCGCCAGTTGCCATCGACTCGGGTCTGGATGGCGATTTTGGCCGTGCCTTTGTTTGGCGTCCAACGCACGAGTGTGCCATCGCCATTCGCTTGGGCGCTCACGCCTGGCGCGTCGGGCGCGTTGTTGTTGAGCCATGGCATGGCTGGCACAGCGGCAACTTGCGTGTAGCTGCCTGCGAGTTTGCTGGCGATGCCGCCGCGGTTGGTGATGAGGCTTTTTGCGCTCCAGTGGATGTGGCCTTGCGGGCCGCTGCCGATTTTGCGGGAGAGGTCGATTTGGTTGGTGATTTCCGATGCTGGGCGTCCGGGGTCTTCGGTCGATTGGATGCGTGCGGTGGCGATGCCGGGCCAGACCGGGCGGCTGCCTTGATCACGCCACCATTCAAGCAGCAGCGGGAAACTTTGTTTTTGTGGTGAGATGCGCCAATACAACTGCGGCGCGAGGTAATCGACCCAACCGTTTTTGAGCCATTTGCGCGAATCGCCGGCGAGATGCTCGAAGCTGTCGATACCCGCCTCGATGCCATTGGGCACGCCGGGCCGCCAGATGCCGAAGGGGCTGATGCCAACGCGCACCCATGATTTTTGGCTTTTGATCGATGAGTAAAGCTTGCTCACGAAGCTGTCGATGAAGGCGCGGCGCTCGGCAGGTGATTTGCCATCGGCAAAGGTTCGTCCGCCTTCGGGATAGGGGTAGAAATAATCATCGAGGTGAATGCCGTCGACATCGTAGCGGCGCACGACATCCATGATTGAGTTGAGCGCGCGGGAGCGGGCTTCGGAACTTGCGGGATCGCACCAGGTCATGTTGCCGTAGCGCTTGGTGATGTGTGGCGAGGCCTTCACGACATGATTTCCTGCAACAGCGTGCGAGTTGTTGCAAAGCGCGCGGAAGGGGTTGAACCACGCGTGCACTTCGATGCCGCGGGCGTGGGCCTCGCGGATGCAAAAGGCGAGGGGATCATAGCCCGGCGAGCGTCCCATCGTGCCGGTGAGCCATTGGCTCCACGGTTCCAATGACGATTGATAAAACGCGTCGCAGGATGGGCGCACCTGGAAGATCACCGCGTTTATTTTCAGTGACGCAAGTTTGTCGAGGATGCTGCGAAGCTCCGCCTGCTGGGTGCTGGCGCTTGAGCCTTTGCTTGGCCAATCGAGGTTGTGTACGGTGGCGATCCACGCGCCACGGAATTCGCGGGTCAGTTGCGGTGGTCGATCATTGATCGGTGCGTAAGCCTGAGCGCTGGCAGTGCAGGCGAGGGCGAGGAACAAAAAGATTGAGCGAATCATGGGGTTTATCATGCCCATAATTGTCCGACATTGCAACTTCAAGAGCGGCCAAGTCGACATCACTCGCGCCAGCGCTTGGTGAGGTCGCCGTAGGCGTCGACGCGGCGGTCGCGGAAGAAGGGCCAGATGCGGCGGAAGTCTTCGACCGCGTCGAAGTCGAGGTCGTGGTGAAGGATCTCTTCGCGCTCGGTCGAGGCCTTGGCGACGATTTCGCCATAGGGGTTGGCGATGAACGAGCGGCCCCAGAACTCGGTGTTGTCCTGTGTGCCGGTGCGATTGACCGCCGCAAGGTAGCAGCCGTTGGCAACTGCGTGACCGCGCTGCACGGTTTCCCAGGCGCAGTGTTGCGCATCGCCAAGCGTCGGTTTTTCCTCCGGCAGCCAACCGATGGCGGTGGGGTAAATGAGCACTTGAGCGCCGCCCAGTGCCATCAGTCGCGCGGCCTCGGGATACCATTGATCCCAGCAAATCAGCACGCCGAGCTTGCCGAATTTTGTTTTCCACACCGGCCAACCACTATCGCCGGGCGTGAAGTAAAATTTTTCCTCGAAGGCCGGGTCCTGCGGGATGTGCGACTTGCGGTAAAGCCCGAGCAACGCACCATCGGCATCGTGGATCGCGGCGGTGTTGTGATAGAGTCCGGGTCCGCGATGTTCGAAGAGCGAGGAAACAAGCACGATGCCAAGCTCGCCTGCCAACTTGCCGAGACGATCGGTCACCGGACCGGGCAGGGGGTCGGCGAGATCGAAAAGTGCCGGATCCTCGATCGTGCAAAAGTACGACGTGAGGAAAAGCTCCTGCGTGACCACGATGTTCGCGCCATCGGCCGCGGCCTGGCGGATGAGCTTCTCATGATGATCGAAGGACTCGGCCTTCGACGCGAAGGTCTTCGATTGGAGCAGGGCGATGCGTGGCATGGGGTGCGAGAGAGGGGGTTACTTCGGCAAGATTTTCACTTCCAGCGCGTTGTCGCGCGGGAGGTATTTTTTGGCGAGGGCGTTGATTTCCTCGAGGGTGATCGAGCGGTAGTCGGCTTCGCGGTTGCGGGCGAGTTCGAGGCGCATCGGGTCGGCTTGGGATTGGCTCATGACGGTGCTGAGCCAGTAATTGTTGTCGCGCAGGGATTTGTCGAGAATGCCGAGAGCGGGCTTGAGGGCGCGGTCGAGTTCGTCGGCGGTGGCTCCTTTTTTTGAGAGATCGTCGGCGATCGTACTCATGGTTTCGAGAAGGCGTTCGAGGTCTTCCGGTTTGCCGACGCTCTGGGCGACGATGTAGCCCATGTCGTCGAGCGCGTCGGATCCATCGGCGCCGGCGTTGGGGCCGTACGATGCGCCGAGTTTCTCGCGGATCTCTTCGCGCAAGCGGTCGCCGAGGATCGATGCGAGGATATTGAGTCGGCGAAACTCGGGCTGATTTCCGCGCAGACCTTTGGTTTTCCAGATCGCGATCGCGACCCCTTGCGGGATTTTCGTTTCGTAGGTGTAAGTCTTGCTCGCGGGGGCCTTGGGGAAATTGATCTCGCGAAGCTCGTCGATGTCATCGGGCAGGGATTCGCGTCGTGGCAGCGCACCGAAGGTATTGAGCAATTCGGGGATGATTTCTTCCTGTTTGAAATCGCCGATGATGCTGAGTTCGATCGGACCTTTCGAAAGTTCGCGACTGAGCCATTTTTTTGCGTCGCGTATCGTGTAGGATGCGAGCGTCTTTTCGCTGGCTATGCCGAAGCGCGAATCGTTGCCGTGCAACCATGCAGTCATTTGCATTTCCGGTCCGGCTGGGGTGTGCTTGATCTGCTGTTGCAGCATCGGGATGCCTTTGCGGAATTGCCACAAGGCCTCTTCCCGATAGCCGGGATCGGTGATCGAGGCGCACATCAGTTGCAGCTGAGTCACAAGATCCGCGGGCGTGGTCGCGCCGCTGATGCTGATCGCGTCTTCGGCGATGGTCATGGCCGAGTCGATATTTTTTCCGGCAAGGATCTGGCGCAGCTCGTCGTTCGAATACTTGCCGAGTCCGCCGCCTTCGAAGATCGATTGGGCAAATGAATCGAGCATCGGCATTGAGCGTGGCTGACCCAGCTTGCCGCTGCCGATGCGTGCCAGCAGGCGGATTTTTCCTTGTTCAAAATTGCTGTGCTTGAGGTTGATGCGGACCTTGTTGGAAAGCACCAACTGCGTGATGCCGAGATCGGGCACTTCCTTTTGCAAATCGATTTTTCCGGTCCTGCCGAAATCGGCGTAATCGAAAATCCGTATCGCGCGTGAGATCGGTGCTTCGACTTCCACGCTCTTGGAGGCGTTGAAAATTTTCGTGAGGTCCGCCTCCGCGTTCGGCGGTGGTTCCTTGGTGGTAAGGATCAGGTGATGGCCCGTCGACTGCCAGAATTTACGAAACGCCTCGTGGCAGGCTTCGGTGTTGATCGCATCGAGCCCGCGTTGGGCGATGGCGAGATCGGTCTCGGGGTCGGAGAACACCGAGTGATCGTTGATCGTGCGGGCGAGCACGGTGGCGATGCCTTCGGATTTGCGGGTGGCCTTCTGTTTCACCTGCTGCTCGTAGCGGTTGATCAGATTCGATTTCGCTTCGGAGAGTTCCGATTCGGAAAATCCGTGTTCGACTGCGCGGCGAAATTCGCGCTCGAGAATCGGCACCACTTCGCGCCAGCGGTCGTCGGCAGCGGTAATGCCGATTGAACCGAGCTCCATGTGGTTGAAGAGGATTTCGTCCATGGCGGTGCCTTCGGCGATTGGCGAATTTTTTTCCTTTGAGAGTCGCTCAAAGCGGCGGCCGATGATCGCATGCGCAATGTCGAGCGGCATCTTTTCGATGCGGTGGGCGGCGGTGTCGGGCTTGTCCTTGTAGTCGCGTACCAGCGTGAGCGAAACCTCGGTGGCATCGACTTCCTTGTCGCTGAAGACCGAGGTCTTGATGCCCTCGAAGGGCTTGATGCTTCCAAGCTCGGGTTCGGCCCCGGGATTTTTTGGGTTTTGCATCGATGCGAATGCCGACTCGATGCGGCTGCGGATCTCTTCCGGTTTTACATCGCCGGCGACCACAAAGGTCATGCGGTTGGGCGTGTAGTAGCGCGTGTAGAGGTCGGCAAAGCTCTCGCGCGGGGCCTTGCGGATGATTTCCTCTTCGCCGATTGGGAAACGCCGCGTGACGAGCGAGTCGGGCAGCACTTTGGAAAACTGCTGTTGCATCAAGCGGTAGCCGACCGAATCGCGGCTGATTTTTTCCGAAAGGATCACTCCGCGTTCCTTGTCGATTTCCGCCGGATCGAGCAACGCGCCATCGCCGAAGTCGCGCATCACGGTGAAGGCGAGTTTCATCGTTTGCTCCGACATGTCGGGCAGGTCGAGCATGTAGACCGTTTCATCGAAGGAAGTGTAGGCATTCGCGTGGGCACCGAAGGCGATGCCGAGGCGTTGCATGCGCGGGATGAGTTCGGCGGCGGTGTGATGCTTGGTGCCATTGAAAACCATGTGCTCGAGGAAGTGGGCGAGACCGCGTTGGTCCTCGGCCTCCATCAAGGAACCTGCGGCGATGTGCAGGCGCAGCGAAATGCGACCTGGTGGCTCGCTGTTCGGGTAGATCAGATAACGCATGCCGTTGGGCAGCTGGCCGAACACCGCTTTGGGATCGGGCGCGATGTCGGATGAGGCATGCGGCCATGATTGGGCGGGCGGCACCTCGCCTGCCTTTGTTTCGACATAGGTCGCAAGGCCCTGTGCGGCGCCCGCGTTTGCAGATGGCGCGGCAGGGGATGATTTCGAGTCCGGCCCCGACCGCAGCGACAGGAACATCGCCGTGACGGCAAGAATTAGGACCAGGATCAGCGGTGTGGAGCGTTGCATGGGTGGGGGGAAAGGTTGTTGGACGCGGTGGGTGCTTGGCAACGATCAAAGCGGGGGTAGCGCGCCGAATTGTCGGCAATTTCCGCAAATTTTCGGCAAAGCGGCCCCGCCCGCATCAAACAGGCTTGCATTCCCGCCGCCGAAGTGTTGACTTCCCGTCCCGGCCGCAAGGCCAACAAGAGTGCGCGCGTGGCGGAATTGGTAGACGCGCTAGATTCAGGTTCTAGTGGGGGCAACCCCGTGAAGGTTCGAGTCCTTTCGCGCGCACCATGTTTATTTTCAAGGGATTATGGAGAGCAGAGAAATCAAATTTTCTCGCTTGGAAATTTTAGGTGTGCGCAATGAGTGCCCAATTCCGCGGAAAGTCTGGTCACACATGCCTCCGAACTCATCACCCTGATATCCATTCACGGGTACCTTTGAGATGGCTTTCTGCCTCCCAGTCGAGGGCTTCACTTAAGCCAAAGCACATGCGCGCCAGGGTTTTGACCGTCGGGAGTGACTTTGCCGCCATGGCGGTCGGCGTGCTTCTGGAGAGCGTGCAAGACATGAGGCCGAAGCGAAGTGGAGGCAATTTAGGTTCAAGTGGGGATAAGACAGAAGAAGCTAGAGAAGAGGGAAAAGAGAGTTAAAAGTTATTGGTTAGAGGTTATTGGGGGAGAGGAAGAGGGGAAGTGAACATCCAACATTGAACATCGAAGTGGGGGGGGGATTTGAAAAAGAGGCGGGTTCATTGGCTGCTTTCGACTTGGAGCAGGATGCTCCAAGGACGGACTGGGACAGGATGTCCCAGCTACGGTGAAGATGCGGGCAAGATGCCCGCGCTCCCGTGTTGAGAGAGGATTCATCTCCGACCTTGGACTTTCGACTTTTGCGGCTTGGCGGTAAATCTTTCTGAAAGAATCGGCGCCGCGAGGCTGCGACGCCCTACCGTGTTAGTTGGTCATTGGTTTTTTCATGCAAAATTCAACATTCAAAATTCAACATTTTACCTCACAACGCGGTATTTTTGGAGGCGGCTGTTGGGTTTGTCGGAGATGGTTCGTTCGATCAGGCCGGCGGAGAGGGCGGGATTGAGGTAGTTTGCGCGGAAGGTGGGGCGATGGGAGAGCTTGAGGCGCTTCATGCATTCCAAGGCGCTCAGGGTTTCCGTTTTCAGAGTGCGGAGAAGCGCTGCGACTTGGTCGCTTACTTGATCGGTGACTTGGTCGGTATTGGGGCTTTCACGGAGTGTCACCACGAGTGCGGAGAGCAGAAATTCGATAAAAGCGGTGGAATTGCCGGCTTTGTCGCAAGCGGCGAGAATCCTGTAATACTCCGCTTGCTGGTCGCGGATGACGGTTTCCACAGGCAGGAAAGCGAACAAGGGGTTCCATTGGCTGAGGATAAGCGTCTGCCAGAGGCGGCCCATGCGGCCGTTGCCATCGGCAAATGGGTGGATGAATTCGAGTTCGTAGTGGAAGACGCATCCGGCAATAAGCGGATGGGCATCGGTGCGCTTGAGCCATCCGAGCAGGTCTTTCATGAGTCCTGGCACGCGGTCGGCAGGCGGGGCGAGGTGGACGATGCGTTTGCCTTTTGCGATGCCGACGCTGCGGGTGCGAAATTTCCCTGCTTCGTCCACGAGGCCCTCGAGCATGAGCCGATGGGCGGCGAGCAGATCCTTCAAGGCCGAAGGTTTCCACGAAGTCATGGCTTCATAGGCGGCAAAGGCGTTTTTCACTTCTTGGATTTCTCGCTGCGGGCCAAGCACGCGCTTGCCGGCAATGACCGAGGTGACCTGGTCCAAGGTGAGCGTGTTATTCTCGATGGCGAGCGAGGCGTGAATGCTCCGAATGCGGTTTGCGCGGCGGAGCTTGGGCACGCTGCCGCTTCCGGCCAATGCTCCCAAACGTCCCACCTCACCGGCGATCTCCGCGACGAGCGAGAGAATGGCCGGATTGATGCTGTATGGTGGGGTGTAGGACATGAAGTTGGGAGTGAAGAAGAGTTAGAGGTTATCTGTTAGAGGTTATTGGGGAAGAGGAAAGGGAACATCGAACATTGAACATCGAAGTGGGAGGAATTTGAAGAAGAGGCTTGTTCATGGGCTGCTTTCGACTTGGAGCAGGATGCTCCAAGGACGGACTGGGACAGGATGTCCCAGCTACGGTGAAGATGCGGGCAAGATGCCCGCGCTCCCTTTGATCGACGATCTTTCTCTGCATTCCATCGCGGTTAAAATTTCTGTATGAGTCGGCATCTTCATTTTCTTACACTTCGATGTTCAATGTTCAATGTTCGATGTTCACCTCCTCCTTTGCGGCTTGGCGGTAAATCTTTCTGCAAGAATCGGCGCCGCGGGGCCGCGACGCCCTACCGGTGAAAGACGCAAGACTTCAAGAATCAAGAGGCAAGAAAAGAGGGGAAAGAAACAGCGGGGTATGGTCGGCCTAGGACAGGATGTCCCAGCTACGATGAAGATGCGGGCAAGATGCCCACGCTCCCTTTGATCAACGATCTGCTCACAGCTCCTCGTAACACGCCGCGTCAAATCGCGGAGAGCACAGCGCAAGAAAAATCAGGTCGTTAGGTCCCGTGTTGGTGATGCGCTGCCTGCAACCTGCAGGAATGATGACCACGTCGTGTGGGTTGAGCTCCTGCGCCGGTAAGTCGCCCACTTCCACGCGTCCCTTTCCCTCAAGAATGATGTACCGCTCGACAGTGTTTTTCAGTGCGTGCCACCGAGTCGATACTCCTGGCTTCACTCGCGCTTTGGCGATGGACAGGGACTCGTCGCTCACGCTGTTGGAAAGCTCGTTGATGTAGCACTGCTCATCAATGAAGAAGTCAGCGTCGGGCTGATACCTAAGGATGTGGGCATTCATGGGAGCCTCTCATCTGCAAGGATTACGATGATGCTCGCTTGGGCGTGCGGGGCGTCATTATCTCCGGGTATGGATGATTCGAGATCTTCGCGGCGTGCGGCGACGGGAGACAGCCGCTCGCGCGAATAGAACGACGAGGGCCAAATGCTAGAAAATTGATTTCTCACCTAAAACTCAGAATACACTGAAGAGTTGGTCTGGAAAGGGGAAAAGGGGGCGGTATGGCGATGCGGCCTCGCAGCGCCCACAGCTTTAGAAATGATTCACTGCCAAGGCGACCTTCCTCCGGAAGGAGGCAGAGGACTTCAAGACACAAGACGGAAGAAGCCACTTTTTCCTCGTAGCTGGAGCATCTTGCTCCAGGTCGTCGATGGAGCGTCTTGCTCCAAGGGCTGAGCAGCCAATGACTCCGCCAGGTCCAGGATCTGCAATCCTTCATTTTCGCGTCTCTTCGTGTTCGTTCGTGGTTTGAAATTTTTCTTCAAAGAATCGGCGCTGCGGGGCCGCATCGGTGCAAGATGCAAGACGGTAAGAATCAAGAGACAAGAGAAGAGGTGGGCAAGATGCCCACGCTCCTTGAAGATGCGGGCGGGACGCCCGCGGTCCCTTGGAAGAGACGGCTGCTTTCCATTTTCCGATAATTAACCTATCCGAAATATTTTTCTGGAGCTGGCGGCGTGAAAGTGCTAGATGTGAGCCGTTTTTAAGAAACGCACACACGATCATGGCCTATACCAGCGAGCACACCCACCACATTCGAGTCCGGTCGACCCAGCTTGAGATGCCCTCGGCGACTGCCACGGGGCGTGGATCGGAAGAATACGACCGCCGGCTGCGCGACACTCAGGAGGAGTTGGAGCGCATCCAGCAGCAGCGCGAGGAATTGGAGCGCGAGCGTCAGGAGCTTGAGGAACTGACCAACCGCAAGCGGGTGTTTGTGTCGCAGCAGATCGAGCTGACCGAGCGACTCACATCGGCGCTGACGTTGATTGATCGTGAGTTGTATCAGATTCGCAACGAGGCGGACGATCTTGAGCAGTGCCGAGTTTGTTTTGCGGATCATCTTGAGAAGGTGCAAAAGATCAACCCTGAGAATTGGACGCGTGAGAATCTTCCCGAGAAGCTCGAAAAGGCCGGTATGGCCATCGACATTGCGGCCGATGAGTATGATCAGGCCGCATCGCATTTTGAGTCTACTCGTGCGTGTGCGATATTTGGTCGCGCGTCGAAGAAAGTGCGTGTTGCGGCGCGGGGTCGCGACGCTGTCGAATTTCTTTCCAATTTGCGCAACGGATTTGCCTTCAATCTGCCGCTGCTGGTGATGGGTGGTGTGGCATTGGTGGTTTATTACCTCAAGTAAGGGGCTTGGTTTGCTCTTTTCCGCGCCATGATCTTTAAGGAAGAAATCCAGATCGACCTGATTCGCGAGAAGCAGCAGGAGCTCAAGCGTCTCGAGATGGAATATGCGCGGCACAGGGTGCAGATCGCTCTGCAGCGCCAGGAGCAGGAGCGGACGATCCCGCCATTGGATGACATGGATGCGCGGGCGGGGCGCAGGAAGTACGAGAATCTGGCTGTGTCGCGTGGAGCTCTCTCCAACGAGAAGCGGGAATATCAGCGCAGCATGATGCTGCTGATGATGCTGTTGGCGGCGACTGCCTCGCTCGTGTGGTGGGGCATCACGCTGATGCGGGCAGCGTGATCAGCGTTTTTTCCCCGTTGGCGTGGAGGTGTTGGGGTGGAGAAGCCGAGGCGCGTGATTTTGCGTTGAAGGTTTTTTTCGCTGCGAGGCGCGCTTGAAGTTCCGGCCATTGGTCTTGGCTGACTATGTAGCCGACGCATTCCGACTTGCCGCAGCGGCAGGGGTGCTCATCGAAGCAATCGACATCGAAGCCGTAATCGAAGCTGAGTTCCTCGCCGGGTTGGATGTCGCGGATGGCATCGATGTAGATTCTGCGGCCGACGATGCAGGCTTCGCAATTGGGGGCGCAGGAGTGGTTGATGAGGCGGGCGATGTTCCAAGGGACATTGCCGTCGAGGTCGAAGTTTTTGGAAATCGTGAAGATGTAGACCGCGGCATCGCCGGTGGTGTCGGCTTTCTTTTGTTGGGAGGCGCCGCGTCGGTCGCTTTCGCGTTTGTCGATGATTTCGCCGACATACTCGATGACGCGCGTGTCCTTGGGGATGAAGCTCGTGGCGTAGACTCCGCGGCCGTGGATGTTGGAGCCGCGGACTTCGCAGTAATCGCTTTCGCCGCGTTTCCAGAGCTCGATCATTTTTTTGTGGAGCAAGCACTCCTCGGTGATTCCCTTTTTCCTCGATGGCATGACTTGTGTGTGGAAGGTCTTTAGCGGGCTTCGCGTTTGCTGACGGGGGGCAGCTCGATGTTTCTTGGCAGCGTGATGAAGAGGCCGCAGAGGTCGCTGGCCTTGAGGCCTGCGCCGTCGATGAAGGTCCAGTCGAGTTGGTCTTTGGGAGAGATGGCCACCTGGTAGCCGAGGCTTTCAATCACGAGCGGCTTTGGGTTGCCTTCTCGGATGAGGCGGAATTTGGTGATCGTTGGCACGAGCACCAGCCATTTGGTGTAAACGAGATTGCCGGACTTGCTTTTTTGCGGACCGACCTGATGGACGGTGGGCGCGCCTTCGGGTCTCGACGACAGCATGGTGATGCCTTGGCGGACCATTTCCGCTGGGATTTTTGCCAATTGTTCCTCGAGTGCCTGCATGCCGCCCATGCGTTGGGAAATGCGTTCCTTCCAGAGCGGGTTCATGCGTTCGAGCGCGGTCTGGTAGCGGCCGAGGACCACCTCGTTGCCGAGCGCGGCAACCGCTTTGGTGGCGGATTGCATGACCTCCGGCGGTACCGCATCGGCGATGACCTCGGCTTCGCCGTAGCTCTCGTTGTTTGAAGCTTCCTGTTGCGCGCGGGCCATGCCGTGCAAGAACAGCACGGTGGCAAGGCAGGCGAGCTTGGGCAGAAATTTCACGCCGCTATCGATGGGCTTGGGGCGGGGTCAAGTCAAGTCCGGTCAGGGGCGTTGCTTGAAATGAATGCTGCAAAATTTGTTTGCCATGCTTGGCGTGATCATCG
>Ga0208090_1000081_pt1 | contig 20989 bp, 18 predicted proteins | sample LakMenEpi20Jul12_FD_150718 | JGI IMG/M metagenome (GOLD analysis project Ga0208090, IMG submission 150718) | Freshwater microbial communities from Lake Mendota, WI - 20JUL2012 deep hole epilimnion (SPAdes) | ecosystem: Environmental > Aquatic > Freshwater > Lake > Epilimnion/Euphotic zone ...
GATACAGGAATTTTGAGCACTTATGCATCGCTCTCTACCATCAACTCGGAGACCTCCCGGAACCTAAATCAACCCACAGATTTTGCGGATGAGCCTTATATTTTAAGATCGTCTTTCGAGAGCTCCGTATCCTTGAGGATCTTCATCAGTAGGCCGACTCCAATTGTCTCACCCGCATGAACAGGGACTACGGTGTATCGGCCGTCTGAATGTCGCATCGAATGGTGGCTGCCTCGTGTCCGCGCAACTTCGAAACCGTGACTTCGTAGAATCTGAATCAGTTCCCTGCCATTGAGTCTGGGTAGGCGCGGCATGTTCAGATGCGAATCCGCTGCACGCCAACGAATGTCGATGGAACAAATCCATCTTCTTGATCTTCAAGGCACAATTCGATCACCTCCCGAATGCGCTTCATGAGCGCATCAAGCGACTTTGCTTGAGTGTGACATCCGCGGAGCTCAGGAACCGAGGCAATGAAATTTCCGTCGGCATCCTGCTCGATCACTACATTGAATTCTTGAAGTGTTTTCATGTTCCAATGTTATCACAATCAATACCTACGGCAATATTTTCTTCCGAGCAAAGCTGATTATCGCAATGTTTTTCAGCTGCCCACTCCAGCGGTTGAGGATGTTGGGATGAGGCTTGGCGGTTGGAAATTGCGGGAGAGTATTTGGATTTAAATTGTCCCGCCATGTCGCAGCGCTCCATTGCCACCACTTTCAAACCCCGCGTTTGTCGCCCCAGAGGCGGATGTGGAGGCGGTCGCAGAAGCGGAAACCGTGGGTGCGGCAGAGTTCGGCGATCGCGGGAGCGGATTGATCGAGGTCAGCGCTGGTGCGGCCTTCGGGCATGAGCAGGATGCGTGACGCGGGGATGGAAAATTCTTTTTGCAGTGTGAGCACTTCGTCGAGATCGGCTTTGTTCGAGATCACGAATTTGAACCATGCTTTGGGTGAGTTTGCGAAAAATTGCAGCGTGTCAGGCACGATGCGGAGCGAGGGTTTCACTCCCGAGTTCGAGAGTTTCGGCGAGACATTGAATTGATCGACTGCTTGAGCGAATGCGGGTGATGGCGTGCGGGTGCCGTTGGTTTCCACTTCGAAGACGCAGTCGGATTGATGCGCGCGCATGTGGGTGATCATTTCGAGAAAATCATTTTCTTGCAGGAGTGGTTCGCCGCCGGTGATGACCACGCGCGGGCAGTGGTGGGACAGGATGATTTTCGCGGCTTCCTCGGGTGAAGTCTCGAAGGTGGCATCGGCCTTGCGGTGCTTTGCATAGCCTGGTGTCGCATCTTTTTCGTGGGGCCATGGTGTGCCTTCAAAGTTCCAGGTATGATCCGTGTCGCACCACACGCAATGCAGGTTACAGCGCGAGGCGCGGATGAACACGGCGGGCAGACCGGCGGAAGGTCCCTCACCTTGCAGAGTGTGGAAAATTTCCGGGCCGTCACCGAGTCGGGCAAGTTTCATGGCGGGAGAAATGGGGATCAGGGCGAACGCGTGTGGACAAGCAAATCCGTGAGGGTTATGGATTGGTGCATGAGCATCATCACCGGACGCGGCGATTCAGGCGAGACCGATTTGTTGTTTGGCAAAAAGATTGCCAAGACCTCGGCAAGGATCGAGGCCTTGGGCAGTGTCGATGAGTTGAACGCGGCATTGGGATTGGCGCGTGCGGCGGTATCGGACGAGGAGTTGATTGGTTTGATCGACGCCTTGCAGGAGCGCTTGGTTGGCTTGATGGGTCAGCTTGCGACCTTGCCTGAAGATGATGCGAGGTATCGTCAGAAGGGCTATGCGTTGATCGGAAAGGCGGATGTCGAATGGGTGGAATCCGTGGCGCGAAAATTTGAGGACATAGGCGTGCGCTACACCGGATGGGCGCGACCGGGTGCGGAGGGAAGTTTGGCGCGGGCGGGAATGGATTTTGCGCGTGCGCTGTCGCGGCGTGCCGAGCGATGCGTGTTGGCCTTGCATGAATCGGGTGAGCCTGTGCCGGAAGAGGTACGGATTTTTCTCAATCGTGTCGCCGACCTTTTGTGGATTATGGCGAGGGTTGAGAAGTGAGTTTCAAGGTTCAGGTTTCAAGTTTCAAGAGGAGGAATTGAATCCAATTTCCGATGTTGAAATTCAAACAACGAGGTTCTGACCACTGATTACACAGATTTCACAGATAAAGAAAAATCAATGAAACTAGACCTCTTGAAAATCTGTATCAATCTGTCAAATCAGTGGTTAAAATGATCCGGATGAGATGCTCGTTTTCATTTCGGATTGAATAAAGAATTTTGCGGGTGGGACGCCCGCGGTCCTTTTTTTAGAATTGGCCGCTGAGTTTGCGGGCGGTCCAGAAGGTGGCGAGGAGTGCGATGAGGGCGGCGAGAGTAACCCAGTGGGACCAGAGCGGGGTGCGCGAGATGATGGGGCGCGGTTGGGGGAGGGCTTTGATTTCGTTGATGAGTGAGGGGATTTGATCGGGCTGGATGATGCGGCCGCGGGCGATGCGGGCCAATTCCTCGAGGACTTCGGGGCGTGCGGGTTGTCCGGTTTTTTCAATTTCAGACCCTTGGGCGATGAGGCTGGTTTCGAGCGGATTGGATTCGTCTTCGCTGTTGATGACGCGCAGTTTCCAGTTGCCGGTTTGGTCCACCTTGAAGCGTCCGCTGAACGAGCCCCAGGTCGATTCCAATTTCTCGAGGCTGAGGCGTTGGGCGCGTCCATCGGGCGAGGTGAGGTCGACTGACACGCCGCCGTCGCGCAGCGGTGATCCATCGGGATCGAAGGCGTTGGCATTGAGCGTGACCGTGTCGCCCGGTTGCGGGCGTTCCGGGTTAAAAAATACGCGCACGCGTTTGCCGGCGGCCATGTTGCGTTGGTAGGACATCCAGCGTGCGACTTGGCCCCAGAAGCGGTAGTGATAGAGGTCTTCCACGCCGCGGCGCCAACGCCATGCCGAGTCGATGCCCATGAAGAGCACCTTGCCGTTGCCGGCGGATTTCGTGACGAGCAGTGGCGCGGCTCCGAACTTGCTGCGGCTGTTGCCGTGGACGGCGAGGACCTCGGCGCCAGCTTTGGCTTTGATGACAGGGGCGTGCCAATGGAAGCCGGGAAGTTGTCGCCAGATTTCGGGGTTTTCCTCTTCGTTTTCGCCGAGGAGTGTGAGCAAAGACGAGCGGCCTTCGGAGGTGAGCGTGAGCGGTGCGGCCAGTGGATCGCGGATGCCGTTGCGCTGCGTGTCATCGAGCACGACTGGTATCAGGTCGGCGAGGTCGGTATCGAGCAGGGAAAACTGGTTGCCCTTGCTGCCGGGGAGGAAGACCACGCCGGAGGCTTGATTTTCGACAAGCCCACGGATGAGCGTGCATTGTTCCTTGGTGAGCTGATTGTTGCCGATGCCGACATCGCCGAGGAAAATCACATCGTAGGGTGCGAGGTCTTCGGGTTTTGAGGGGAAAGAGGAAATGTAATGATTTCCGCGGCCAGGTCCGAGGATGGGGTGGAAGAGCAGGCATGAGAGCTCGACGCCGGGATCGCGTGAGAGTGCGTTGCGAAGGAAGCGGTATTCCCAGCGCGGGAGGCTTTCGACAACGAGCACGCGGATTTTTTCCGGGCGTCCGGCGATGGAAAACTTGCGATTGTTGTTGGTAGCAATGCGTTCGCGTTCGTGGACAGGGAGTGAGAGTTCGAGGGTGGATGTGCCTTCTTTGCGAATGCGCCAAAGCAGTGAGTCGTAGGTTTCTGCGTTGGGCGGGATGACGATGTTTTTCGACTGCTCGTTGCCTTTTTCGTCGCGCATGCGGATGACCGTGCGGACCTCGCGATCGAGTGATGAGCGAATCGTGAAGGGGATCTGCACATTTTCGCCAACGATGCCATAGCTTGGTGCCGCGACCGTGAGGATATCGATGTCGGGCATGCGTTGAGTGCTGCCGATCGGCATCGCAAAGAGCGGGATACCGCGGGCGCGCAATTTTTGTGCGGCGGCGACGGGTGGCTGGCCGATGTTGCGGTCGCCATCGCTGAGCATGATCACGGCGCGGAGGTTGTCGTGATTCTTGAGTGTGTCGCCGAGTGCGGTATTGATGTCGGTGCCGGCGATCGTGTCGGGTGCGGCCTTGGCAAAAGGGATGCGCAGGACTTCATTTTTGCCGTTTGCGGCGAGCGGATTCCAGAGGTCGGATGCAAGCGTGGTGGCCGCAAGTTCGGCGCGCGAGACCACTTTTGCTTCGCTGCCCGACGTTGCGGGAATTGCTGCATCGATCGTTTCCATCGATTTCGATGTGTCGTGCAAAATCACGATTTGCGGTTTGCTCGTTGGGTGTAGGGTTTTTTGCCATTCCGGTTGCCAAAGCATGATCACGACCGCGGTGACAGCGATGAGGCGCAGGGCTTCGAGCGCGATCGTGCGATTGCGTCGCGGCGAACGTTTGATGGCGAGAAATGACAACGACGCGGCAAGGATCAAAGCGGCGATGCCGATCCAGAGGCTTGCGGGTGTGGGCGAGAAGTGGAGCAAGGTAAAAGGTCAGTGAAAATGATTCATCGGATTTTTGCGGTGCCGATGGCGTGCGCGCCGTGCGATGCCTTGGGGCTGAGGCACAGAATGGCTTCGGCGATGAGGAAGAAGAGCATGGCAAAAAGAAAGAGGCGCCATGCTTCGGCGGGGCCTTCGACATCAATGTTTTTTCCGGCTTGGTCGAGCAGCGTGTGGCGGGTGCCTTCGAGCAGCAAATTGATGTCTTCGTGGTTCAGTGATTCCCTCGCGTCTTCGGTGACGGGTCGGTTGATGGCGAGAAGACCGTTGCTAGATTTCTCCACGCCTGCGAGGAAGTCATCGGCGGTGAGGTCATCGCCGGGCATCTTGCTTCGGATTCGGGGCTGGGCGTTTTGCGGTCGGGCATTTTCCGCACCAACGGTGGTGGAGTGAGAGTTTTGAAAGCGCTCGTTGCCTTCGCTGACGATGCGTTGGACGAGGGGTAGAAGTGCATCGGCATCGCCGAGGTTGGACCACGAATAATCGGGCACGGTGCCGAGCAGCCATGCGGTTCCGTGGTCGACGATGCGGCGCACGAAGGCGGGTTCGCCATCTTCCCAGCGGGCGAGTGTGGTGGCTTCGCCTTCGGGGATTTGGCGGCGCAGGGCTTTGACGCGTTGTGCGGCGACGGGCGATCCGTCGAGTCCATCGCGCAGTGGGCCGTCGCTGCGGTTCCATTCCTTGAGGATGAAAAATTTTCCGGCAGGTGCGATGGTGGTTTCGCTCCATCCAAGATTGTTGAAGGTGGCGCCCGATGACATGCCCGGCGCGAAGAAGCAGACATGGCCGCCGGAGACGAGGAAGCGGCGCATGGCTTCGGCGGCAGCACCATCGGGCAGTGGCGCGGCCCAAAGGACGGCGGCGAGTTCGGGAGAAATTTTTTGCGATGCCTGCTCCGGCGTAACGATGGGTGCTTCCATGTTCATGCCCGGCGGTGCGGCGGCGAGCGCAAGGTAGTTGGCGGATTCGCCGGGTGGGGCGACGACGAGTGACACGGCTTTGCGTGAAGGCTCATAGACGAAGTAGGCGGTGTTGTCGCGCGGGTTCGAATCGGCAGCCAGTGAGAGCCAACCGTGGCCGGTGCTCTGCGAGTTCGGCAACGCAATTCGCTTTTGGAATCTTGCGAGTGTGCTGGTAGCCGCGAGGTTTTCGCTGGTGTTGGATCCGTTGAGGTGGGTGGTGAGTGATGCGGGCTTGTCTGCGTTGGCGGTGTCGCGTTGGATTTCGACATCGAGCAAAAGTTCATCGCCGACGCGGCGTGATTCGGTGATGCGGATGGTGGCGTTGGGTCCGCTTGGTTCCGTCATCGACAATACGCGGATCGTCGGTGCTTCGGGCAGCGCGGCGATTGTCGAGCGGATGGTGTTCCAGCGGTCGTCGGAGGGCAGCCAGTTGCTGTTTTGGAGGTCGGATGCGATCCAGATTTCTGAAGAGCCGGTGACATCGGAAAGAAACGCGATGGCGCGGCCGAGCAGGGCGGGGATGTCTGCGGTCGTGTCGGTTGGCGCGGTGGATGAGAGGCTGGGAAGAAGCTCGGGTGAGGCAATTTCCTGCAGCTCTCCGCTGGCGCTATCGACGAGCATGAGGCGCGGGTTGCTGAGGTGTTTGATGGTGGCCGAAATTTTTTCCAAGGCACTTTCGCGACGCGATTGGTTGGATGCGGTTTTGATTTCCATCGATGACGAGCGGTCGAGGACGAGAACGACCGTGCCAATCGATCCGCTTCCCCAGCCGATGATTTCAGAAACGACCGGCCGGGCGGCGGCAATGGCGAGCGCGGTGATGCCCAGCGCGCGGCAGGTGAGAATGGCGATGTGGCGCAATTTTTTTTCGCCACGATACTGGCGCGTGGCGCTGAGCAAAAAACGCATTGCAGCCCATTGGATCGTCTTGTGGCGGCGTCGGTTAACGAGGTGGATCACGACCGGCACGGCTGCGGCGAGCAGGAACCAGAGAAGGGATGGGGAGAGGAAATGCATTATTTAAGCACTAAATCTTAAGCACAAAATTCGAAACGAAGAGGAAGAGGTTGAAGGCTTAAATCTTAAGCACAAAATTCGAAACGAGATTAAGAAGCGGTGATTGAGAGGTTTTGTTGTGAATGGCGCGAGTGCCGGTATGTGATGGATTTGAAATTGGTTATCAGGTCGAATTCTCATGTCTCTTCGTTTAAAATTTCGTGCTTAAGATTTATTGCTTTTTCCCCCTATTTCGAATTACGCAGGATTGTCGCTAGGATGCGTGTCAGTTCGTCGGATTCTTTGAAAAGTACGCTCAGGGCGGATTGGGTGGATTCGTTTTCCGAGGTTTCGCCAAGCAGGCGCAGCCAGAGTTTGGATTCGCTGGCTTTTTTTTGCGATGCGGATCCGAAAAAGGAAGTCTGGTTTGGAAACCGCGTTGTTGGCCTCGATATAGTTAGCGGCGACTGATCCTGATGAACGAAGGAGTTGGTCGCAATCCGACCATTGAGTTCTCGTCCATTGAAACTTGGAGATGCACGAGCGCACCGCGAGAGCAAATTGAAACGTGCGCTCCTCCAAATCGTAAGTAGGCTCCCTCTCTTCCATTTCTTCGTTTTAAATTTCGTGCTTAAAATTTAGTGCTTTGATTTTATGAATCGCGCGGTCAGGAAGTCACGCAGGAGTGGTTCGAGTGGCGAGTCGGTGGTGGTGAAGCGGTAATCGCAGCGGGACTCGGCGCATTCGCGGCGGACGGATGTGAGAAACGAATCGAGGGCGCGTTGATATTCCTCGGCGATGAGTTCCGGTTCGGCGACGATGCTGGTTTTGGTTTCCATGTCGACGAAGCGGTGAGGGCGTTCGAAGTCGAAGTCGATTTCCGCGCGGTCCATCACATGGAAGACCGAGACATCGTGTTTTTGCTGTTGAAGGTGGCGCAGCGCGTTGGCGAGCGGGGCGATGTCGGCAAGGAGGTCGGAAAGGATGACGACAAAGGAGCGGCGTGGGGCTTTCGACGCGATCGCGTGCAGGGCGCTGGCGAGGCCGGTTTCGCCGGAGGGGGCGATTGAATCGAGCGCGGAAAAAATCCGCTCGAGGTGAGCGGCGCGGCGGCTGGGCGGGATCTCGAGTTGAAGTTTCTCGGCGCAGACTGAGAGGCCTGCAGCATCGCCCTGATTGACGAGCAAATAGGCGAGCGATGCGGCGATGCGTCGGGCGAATTCGAATTTCGATTCACCGTCGCTTTGGAAGTCCATCGAGCCTGATGCATCGACGACGAAAATCGCGCGCAGGTTTGTGTCGGCTTCATATTCCTTGATGTAAAACCGATCCGAGCGCGCGAAGGCTTTCCAATCGAGCCGACGGGTGTCGTCGCCGGGAACATACTTGCGGTACTCGGCGAATTCGACCGATGAGCCGCGGTGTGGCGAGCGATGGCGGCCGGCCATGTTGCCGGTCATCGCGATGCGTGCCTCGATAGGCAGCGATGCAAGGCGTGAGAGAAGGGCGCTATCAAGAAAATCGTACACTGGAAAGAATCAAGAGGCAAGAATCCAGAATCAAGAAAGAGAAGAGGGAGAGAAGAATGGCAGGAATCAAGATTCCAGAGAGAGAGGTGGTGATGGTTCTAGGTGTCCGATGAAACCGCTGAGCATTCGTAAGATTTCGCGTGTCTCTTCAATCATGGCATCCGTATTGGCAAATGGCTGGGTCTTTAACTCACGGCAGACTTCGCGATGAATCATCAATTGAGTGCGAAGTTCACCACACGAGCCTTTGCTGTAGCTAAGAAACCTCACGAAATCCGCATCGGAAGATCTCTCTGCTCCTTCTGCGATGTTTGAGGGAATTGAAATCGCAGAGCGTTGAATTTGGTCCTTGAGCGCGAATTCTTGCGACTTGTGCGATGCGACGCAGACCTTCACCGCCAGTCGGCATCCACGCTTCCAGACATCCAGATTTTCAAAGTTGTGATCCATGATGCGATATCTCTCTTGTTTCTGGATTCCTGTCTCTTGAATCTTATTCGCGCGCTTCGCGGATGAGGCGCTCGACGATTTTTTTCGAGTTCATGCCTTGGGATTCGGCGTTGAAGTTGGTGATGACGCGGTGGTTGAGGACGGCTGGGGCGACGGCTTCGAGGTCTTCGAGCGAGGCCATGTAGGATCCGCGCAGGGCGGCGCGGGATTTGGCACCGAGGACGAGGTACTGGACAGCGCGGGGTCCGGCGCCCCAGGCAACCGAGTCGTTGATCCATGCCGGTGTGTCCGTTTGGCTGGGTCGGGTTTTGCGCACGAGGCGGACGGCAGCTTGGTAAACATGTTCCGGCACGGGGAGGCGACGGACGAGTTGTTGGCAGGCAAGGATCTTGGGTCCGTCGATCAATTTCTCGAGGGATGCGCCATGGCCGCCGGTGGTTTCGCGGGCGATGCGGGTTTCCTCTTCGAGCGAGGGGTAATCGACCTCGATGAGGAACATGAAGCGGTCGAGTTGCGCTTCGGGCAGTGGATAGGTTCCTTCCTGTTCGATCGGGTTTTGGGTCGCGAGGACGAAGAAGGGCGATGGCAGCGGGTAGGTTTTGCCGAGGACGGTGACCTTGTTTTCCTGCATCGCCTCGAGCATGGCCGATTGGGTTTTGGCGGGCGCGCGGTTGATTTCATCGGCGAGCACCATGTGGGAAAAAACCGGGCCCTTGATGAATTCGAATTCTCGGCGTCCGCCAGCGCCGGATTCTTGGATGATGTCGGTGCCGGTGATGTCGGCGGGCATTAGGTCGGGGGTGAACTGGATGCGGTTAAAGCTGAGGTCGAAGGTTTGGGCGACTGAGGAAACGAGGAGGGTTTTAGCAAGGCCAGGCACTCCCATGAGCAGCGCGTGGCCTCTGGCAAAGAGGCAGATCGCGAGTTGTTCGATCACCTGCTCCTGGCCGATGATCACCTTGCCGATTTCCTGGCGCAGGGTTTGGTGGATTTTTCCCAGTTCGTCGATGGCGGCGACATCGTCTTCGGGGAGTTGCGGGGGGAAGTCGGTGTGAAATTCCATGATGGCGATAGGTTGCAAAGCTAGATTCGTGTGACTTTTTGTCCAGAAGCGATCTGGGTGTAGGGGTTGGCGATTCGCGGGAACTGGACCGGGGAAGTTAATGCTTTAACCTCGGTAGGGCGACGCGGCCTCGCGGCGCCGACTTTTTAGAAATTTCAATCCCTAATGACCGCGAAGGGAGTAATCGCTATTGGTCAGAGGATATCGGGGGAGCTTAAAGAAGCGACTACTTCAACGGAGCGCGGGCGGGGCGCGTGAGCCAAAAGAAACAGCGGATTCATTTGCCTTTGCACAAGATGGAGCGGGACGCTCCAAGGGCGTACTAGCGCTACAATCTCCGGCCACGGGAAAGAGCCCGACTTGTGGTTCCGCCTTTTGCTGTCTATGGATTGAACGGCTTGTGGGGCAGATTTTCGCTTATCCACAGGCTCCGCCAAGAGTCGTGATTTTTTGCCAATTTATTCACAAAATGGTTGCTTGCGGGCCCGAATTGGGGGAGGATTTTGTCGAAACCTCATAAAGATAGGCAACAAACTAATGTTTAAATTTCCTGATCACGCACCCTTCTCCAAAGAACAGCGTCAGTCTTTGGAGTCATTGCTTTCCGCGACCGATGCCGCGCAGCGTGTTTGGCTGAGCGGGTTTCTTGCGGGCATGGGTCCGGCTGGGGCTGTGGCACCGGCGGTCGTTTCCGCTGGCAAACTGACAGTTTTGTACGGGACCGAGTCGGGCAACTCCGAAGCTCTTGCGGCGCGTGCGGTGAAGGATGCCAAGAAGCGTGGTTTCCAGGCGGTGATGAAAAACATGTCTGAGATCGAGCCGGCGAGTCTGGCTGCGGTCGGGAATTTGTTGGTCATCGTCTCGACATGGGGTGACGGCGAACCGCCGGAGACGGCGCTGGGTTTTTACAAAAGCTTGATGAGTGAGGAGATTGCGTTGGGTGGTCTGCGTTATTCCGTGTGCGCGCTGGGCGATACCTCGTATGAGAAATTTTGCCAGACCGGCAAGGACATCGATGCGCGGCTTGAGACCTTGGGTGGCAAGCGTGTGACGGATCGTCGTGATTGCGATGTCGATTACGAGGATGCCTTCAGCGAATGGCTGGGTCTTGCCTTGACGGCGCTGGCACCGGCGGGTGGTGCGATTGCCGCTGCGGCGGTTGAGCATGTTGCAGTGAGCGGCGTCGAGTATGGAAAGAAGAATCCGTTTCCATCGCCCTTGAATGAGCGTGTGATGCTCAATGGTGAGGGCTCGAGCAAGGAGACGATTCATTTGGAATTTGCGCTCGATGGATCGGGCTTGTCATACGAGCCCGGCGATGCCTTGGCGGTGGTGCCGGTCAACGCGCCCGATGTCGTGGCGGCGGTGCTTGCGGCGGCGAAGCTGAAAGGGGATGAGGAAATTGAAACCAAGGTCTCCGGCCGAAAGTTGTTGGCCGATGCCTTGCGCGAAGATTTCGATATCACCGCACTTTCGCGCAGCGTGCTCACCAAGTTGGCAGAGGCAACGGGATCAGATGCCTTGAAGGCACTGCTTGCCGACGATGCCAAAGAAAAACTCAAGGAATACAACCATGGTCGCGAGATCGTTGATGCGATTGCCGACTTTGCGCCAAAGGGTCTCTCGGCCAATGCACTCGCGGGCTTGTTCCGCAAGTTGCCGCCGCGGCTTTATTCTATTGCGTCCAGCCCGCTCGCGCATCCCGGCGAGGTGCATCTCACGGTGGCGGCGGTGCGATACCAATCGCATGGTCGCGAGCGCAAGGGTGTGTGCTCAACCTATCTGGCCGACCTCGCGAAGCCTGGCTCGGAGGTTTCGATTTTCGTTCAGCCGAACAAAAATTTCCGTTTGCCTGCCGATGATGCCGCGCCGGTGATCATGGTCGGTCCCGGCACCGGGGTGGCTCCGTTCCGCGCCTTTGTCGAACATCGCGCGGCCACCGGTGCCAGCGGCAAAAACTGGCTCTTCATTGGGGATCAAAAATATCTCTTCGATTTCCTCTATCAGCTCGAGTGGCAGGAGCATCTGCAGAGCGGTGCTCTGAGCCGACTCGATGTCGCGTTTTCGCGGGATCAGCCCGAGAAAATCTATGTGCAGCAGAAAATGCTCGAGCAAGGTACCGAGCTCTACGCATGGCTTGAGAAAGGCGCTTATTTCTATGTCTGCGGTGATGCCACGCGCATGGCGGCCGATGTGCATGAGGCGCTCATTTCGATCGTCGAAAAACACGGCGGCAAGTCGCGCGAATCAGCTGAGTCTTATGTTGAGGATCTCAAGAAATCGAAGCGCTACCTGCGCGATGTGTATTGATGCGCCAAAGCAAACCAACCACTGAACAACGAAAATTTTTATGTCCGAAGAAAAGAAACTTTCCGCGAACGAGTACATCAAGACGCGCAGCAATTACCTCCGCGGCACAATTGCCGATGGGCTTGCGGACATGTCGACCGGCTCGATGTCGGAGGATGATCAGCAGCTGCTGAAATTCCACGGCACTTATCAGCAGGACGATCGCGACATTCGTGCCAACCGCCGCAAGCACAAGCTCGACAAGGCTTATTCGTTCATGATCCGCATCCGCGTGCCGGGCGGTGTCGCCACGCCCGCGCAGTGGCTCGAGACCGATCGCATGGCGACGCAGTTTGCCAATGGCACCATCAAGCTCACGACGCGCCAGGCATTCCAATTTCATGGGATCATCAAGAGCAACCTCAAGCGCACGATCAAAGAGATCAACCAAACCGCGATGGACACCATCGCCGCCTGCGGTGATGTGAACCGCAATGTCATGTGCAATCCCAACCCGCACCTATCCGAGGTTCACGCCGAGGTGCTCAAGGTCGCGCAGGGAATTTCCGATCACCTCACGCCGCAGACTCGCGCGTATCACGAGATCTGGCTCGATGGTGAGAAGATCGAATCGAGTGAGGAAGACGTCGAGCCGATCTACGGCAAGACCTACCTGCCGCGGAAGTTCAAGATCACCATCGCGGTGCCGCCATCGAATGATGTCGACATTTATGCCAACTGCCTGTCCTTCATCGCGATTGTCGAGAAGGGCGAGTTAGTCGGATTCAATGTGGCCGTCGGTGGTGGCATGGGGTCGACTCATGGCAATGATGCAACCTACCCGCGGATTGCCGACATCATCGGATTTTGCACGACCGAGCAGGTCGTCGATGTGGCGGAAAAAGTCGTGCTCGTGCAGCGCGACTTCGGTGATCGCACCGACCGCAAGCATTCGCGCTTCAAGTACACCGTCGACGATCGCGGTGCCGATTGGATTTTGGCAAAGCTCAACGAGTACCTCGGCTACGAGCTCGGGCCTGTGCGTCCGTTCACGTTCGAGGACAATGGCGACCGCTACGGATGGGTCGAGGACAAGAACGGCAACTCGCATCTCACGCTTTTCATCCAAGGCGGACGCGTGCTCGACACCGAGAGCTATCCGATGCGCACGGGGCTGCGTGAAATCGCCAAGATTCACGACGGCGACTTCCGCCTGACAGCGAACCAGAACCTCGTCATCGCCAACATTTCGCCGAAGAGGCGTCCGCAAATCGAGAAGCTGCTCGAGCAATTTGGCATCAAGGACAGCCATGAGAAAAGCGCGCTGCGTTTGAACTCGCTCGCCTGCGTGGCCTTGCCAACCTGCGGATTGTCGCTGGCCGAGGCCGAGCGTTACCTGCCGGATCTGCTCACCGAGCTTGAAGAGGTGATCGAAGAGAACGGCCTTCGTCACGACGCGATCACCGTGCGGATGACCGGTTGCCCGAACGGTTGCGCGAGACCCTTCATTTCCGAAATCGGTTTTGTCGGTCGCGCGCCCGGACGCTACAATGTCTATCTCGGCGGTGGTTTTGCGGGTCAGCGGCTCTCGAAACTCTATCGCGAGAATGTCCTCGGCACGGAAATCAAGACCTTGCTGGCACCGATCATCGGCCGCTATGCCAAGGAGCGCAACGATGGTGAGCGCTTCGGTGATTTCTGCATCCGTGCCGGCTATGTCGCGGCGACCGTGCAGGGCGGGGACTTCCACAAGAACATCAAGCCAGAGGTCTTTGCCAGTGCCTGATGGCAATCATTAAATCATGCCAAGCATCATGACTGCTCATGCCGAACCCGGCGAACTTTCCGACGCCCTCGCGCCCTTGCGTGCGGGTGAGCGGATTCGTGTGCTGCATGAGCGGCTTGGCGATCGTCTGATGGCGACCACGAGCTTTGGCATTCAGGCGGCGGTGATGCTGCATCTGATCCACGAGCATGCGCCGAAAATTCCGGTGGTGTTCATTGACACCGGATTTTTGTTTCCCGAAACCTATCGCTATGCCGAGGACTTGCTTGCGCGCTTCAAGCATCTCGACCTGCGGGTGTATCAACCCACGATCAGTGCTGCGCGGATGCAGGCCTTGTGGGGCAAGCTATGGGAGAAGGGTAGGGATGGTGCTGACCGTTATGCGGTGCTCACCAAGATCGAGCCGATGAATCGTGCATTGAGTGAAATTGGCGCCGATGTGTGGATCAGCGGATTGCGTCGCTCGCAATCCAGCAGCCGCTCGGACAGGTCCTTTGTCGAGCGTCAGAAAAAAACCCTCAAGGCTTATCCGATTCTCGACTGGGCCGACGCGCAGGTGGATTTGTATTTTCACGAGCACCAACTGCCGCGCCATCCGCTTGCAGAGCAGGGATTTGTCACCATGGGTGACTGGCATAGCACCACGCCTGCGATGAACGGCGATGCTGAGTCATCGCGCTTTGGTGGCGCGAAATACGAATGCGGCCTGCATCTGGATTCCGGTACGGCGGATTTCCAGATCTGATCCTTGGTGATTCGGTCATTTTGCGGCCGTTTTATTCGATGCTGTGAAATGGCATGGATCTTTGTTTTCGGTAAGCCGATTATTTTTTGAAGAGGCGTGAGGTTTTCGCGGTCCAAGGTCACGTATGCGAAATGCATCAAAAAAAACCATGAAAACCACATACGTTCCCAATGTTCGGGGTTGCATGCCCCTGTTGTTTGCCTTGTTGGCAAGTCTTCCCGCCCAATCCGCATTGATCGCCGGTTGGGATTTCCAAACCACCGTGACCGGCGGCACGGCCGCGGCCGCGCAACCCAACACGCCCCGATCTTTCAATGCGAACTTCGGATCGGGCACGCTCAGCCTCGATGGAGCCAACGGTTCCTCCGTCTGGTCAGTATCAAACGAACTCAACGGCTTTGCTGGCACGAGCGTCAATGCAGGCGGCGATTTTTCCACGGTCGCGACCGGTGTTGGAGCCTTGGGGTTGATCGGTGGTTCCGGCAACGCGGCCAACGGCAAGCAGGCCGTTTTCATTTTTTCCATGACCGGTTACGAGGGCTTGAGCATATCGCTAGCTGCTCAACGCTCGGCCACCGGGTTTTCCTCCCAGCATTGGGAGTACAGTGCGGATGGTTTGAACTACCAGACCATCGGAACGCTGGTGAGCGGGTCTGCAGAGGGATCGATTGCGGGAAGCTACTCGAATTCTGGTGTGTTGAGTTTCGACCCGTTGAGCGGATTGAACAATGTCGCCAACGCGTTTGTGCGCGTCACCTTTGCCGGCGCGACCTCGGCCACCGGTAACAACCGCTTGGACAACATCCGATTCGATGCGTCCGAAATCCAGTCCCTGTCGTCGATTCCCGAACCGGGCTGCCCGATGCTTGTGGGATTGGGATCGGTGCTGGCCTTAGGCATGTGGCGCAGGCGTGCGAGCTGATTTTTTGCAGAATGGGTTCGATCCCGTGTCTTGACTCCCGGGTGCGGCCGCAGCCACAATGTCGCGGACCTAACGAATACCATTGCCATGCCTATCGCTCCCAACATGACCGCCACCGTCGGCAACACGCCGCTCATCCGCCTCAATCATGTGACCGCCGGTCTCGATGCCGAGATTTGCGTGAAGGCGGAATTCTTCAATCCGCTTTTCAGCGTCAAGGACCGCATCGGCAAGGCGATGATCGAAGCCGCCGAGCGTGATGGTTCTCTCAAGCCCGGTGGTTTGATCATTGAGCCGACCTCTGGCAACACCGGCATTGCTTTGGCCTTTGTGGCGCGTTCGAAGGGTTATCGCTGCATTCTCACCATGCCCGAGAGCATGTCGATCGAGCGTCGCGTGCTGCTGCGTTTGCTTGGTGCGGAGATCGTCCTCACGCCGCGCGCCCGCGGCATGGGTGGCGCGATCGCCAAGGCGAAACAACTTTTGGAACAAACGCCGGGTGCTTTTGGTCCAGGTCAGTTTGACAACCCTGCCAATCCTCAGGTGCACCGCGAGACGACCGCCGAAGAAATCTGGCGCGACACCGAAGGAAAAATCGATGCGTTCGTCGCAGGTGTTGGCACAGGCGGCACGCTCACCGGTGTTTCGGAGGTCATCAAATCGCGCTGCGCGATGAAGGCTTTTGCTGTGGAGCCTGTGGCGAGCCCGGTCATTTCCGGTGGCGCTCCCGGCCCGCACATGATCCAAGGCATCGGCGCCGGATTCATTCCCAAGAACCTCAATGTGGACATCGTCGATGAGGTCATCCAAGTGAGCAACGAGGATGCTTTCGCCACTGCGCAAGCACTGGCGCAGCAGGAAGGATTGCCTGCAGGTATTTCCACCGGCGCAAACGTCTGGGCCGCGATGCAGATCGCCAAACGCCCAGAGTTCAAGGGCAAGCGGATCGTGACGGTTGGTTGCTCATCGACCGAGCGCTACCTCTCGACGCCGCTGGCGGAAAAGGTTCGCGAGGAGGTTGCGAATCTTCCTGTGCACGAGATCTGATCAATCATGCGCGTTTCACCGCGCAGTGATCACTCCGCATAAAGGATGCGCCCGCAGTCTTCGCAGCGGGCGAGCTCTTTGCCGGTTTGCACGGCAACCACGGTTGAGGCGATGAGCTTCATGTGGCAGCCGCCGCATTTGCCTTCGTGCATCGGCGCGATGGCGAGACCGTCTTTGGTTTTCATGAGACGCAGGTAGAGCGGAAGGATGGACTCGGGGATGGCGGCGGCGAACTGGTCGCGTTCGGCGCTGAGTTCGGCCTGATCCTGCTTGATGCGTTCGGAGCGTTGGCGGATGGATGCGAGGTCCTCGTCGACCAGTGTTTGGGTTTTCGCGCGCTTGGCTTCGGCTTCCTTGTGGGTCGCGCGGAACTGGTCGATTTTTTCCATCAGTTCCAGCTCTTTGGTTTCGAGTTCGTCGACTTCCTTTTCATAGCGGACTACTTCGTTGCCGAGGGCTTGGTACTCGTCGTTTTTGCGGGTTTCGAACTGCTGGACCTTGAGGCGCTGGACGGTGGTTTTGCGGGCGCCGACATCGAGTTCGAGGCGTTTGAGTTGGAGTTCGCCTTCGATGAGCGCGTCATGGGCTGCCTGCACGGCCTTGAGGTCGGCGGCGAGTTTGCCTTGGGCGCGGGCCTCATCCTGCGGGAGTTTTTCCAGATCCTTGGCGAGGGAAAGCAGGCGACGGTCACGGTCCTGGAGGACCAACAGGGCACGGACATCTTCGAGCATGGAAAAGACTTAATCGGCGGGCATGGCGCCGACAAGTTCTTTGCGTGTTGGCGGGTCAGGCATCGGATGGTTGATTCCCGTGGCGGCCCATGAGGTACATCGCCACCGCAAGCCAGATCAGGCCGAACGATAGCACGCGGTATGAGTCCATGGTTTCGCCGTAAAAGCGCCAGCCGATGATCCACTGCAGGGTGGGGCCGAGAAATTGCAGCATGCCGAGGGTGGTGAGGCGGATCTTGCGTGCGGCGTAGGTGAAGCAGAGCATGGGAAGAGTCGTGGCAATGCCGGTGGAGATCATGAGCAGGGCTTGTGGCCATGCAGGGGGCGGGCTGATGCCCGATGTGGACGGATGGACGGCGATCCATGCGAGAGCGATCGGTGCAAGGAGTGAGGCTTCCAGCGTGAGTCCGTCGCGCGCGTCGAGGGGTGATTTTTTCCTGACCACTCCGTAAAGCGAAAAGGTTGATGCCAGCGCGATCGGGAGCCAGGGAAAGCTTCCGCTGGCTGGGATCTGGATCAGCACGCCGGCGAAAGCCAGTGCGATGGCGATGAGTTGGCGTGTGCTGTGTTTTTCGGCGAACCACAGCGTGCCGAAAAGCATGTTGAAGAACGGGTTCAGGTAGTAGCCGAGTGCGGCTTCGACGATGCGGTGGTTGAGGACGGCCCAGACATAGAGCAGCCAGTTTGAGGCAAGCAGCGTGGCGGAGACCGCGCCCCATGCGATCGTGGCGCGGGAGCGAAACAGGCTTTTGAGCGGTGTCGCATTTTTGGCGGCGAGCGCGATGGTCAGCAGGCATACCAGCGACCAAAAGGTGCGGTGGGCAACGATCGACGGGGCCTCGAGAAAGGACAGCGCCTTCCAAAAAACCGGCAGGACGCCCCACATCGAAAAAGCCGCGAGCGCGGCGGCAATGCCTTTTTGATGCGGGCTCATGGTGGTGAGCATGGGTGAATTTGCCGACGGATGAAGGCGAAAGTGCGGTGCTGGAATTTTGGATTTTGAATCCGCGGAAATTTGCACATCATCCGAGCATGTCCGCCGAGCGATTGTCGATTCCCCGCTATGCCATGGCCCTCGCGCATGTGGCGAGCCTGCGTTCGGAGGATCCATATCGCAAGGTGGGCGCGGCGGCGCTCGATCACGACAACCGCGTGATCGGCACGGCTTACAATGGACTCGCGCCGGGGTTCAATCCGCCTAGTGAATTTTGGGATGACCGCGAGGCGCGTCAGAAATTCATGCTTCATGCCGAAGTGAACCTCTGCAGTCTGTTCCGCCGTGGCGAGGCCAAGCTTGTTGCGACCACCACCATGCCCTGCACCGCCTGCATGCAAACGCTCTGCGCGTATGGCATCCGCGAGATTTATTACCGCGATATTTATCACGCGTCCGATGCGCCCGAGATTGCGAAATTGTATGGGGTCAGGCTCGAGAGAGTCGCGGATTTCCCCGAGCTTAGTCACTCAGGGGAGTGAGAAGTTTCAAGGGTTCAGTTTTCAGTGTGAGGATTAACTTTGGGTCCTCACGGCTTTTCACACTGATGATTTTTTCAATGCCTCGAGGTTGATAAAATTTTGTTGGTGGATGAGGTGGTCGATCAGTGGAAGGCCGGTGAGTTCTTCGATGAGGCCTTTGTTGGTGATCATGGCGGTGTCGAGTTCGTCATCGAGTTGGTTGAGGATGATGCCGGCGCATTGGAGGCCCTTGGCGTGGATGGCATCGACGCTGAGGAGGGTGTGGTTGAGGGCGCCGAGGCGGTTGGCGACGACTAGGATGACCGGGATGTTGAGGGCTTTGGCGAGATCGGAGACGCGAAAGTTGGGGGCGATGGGGACCTCCCATCCGCCCGCGCCTTCGACGAGAACCTGCGTGTGCTTGGCAGCAAGTCGGTGGTAGCCGTCGATGAGGATCTGTGGGTCGACCGGGTGGTTTTCGAGCATTCCGGCGACAAGGGGCGCGACGGCGGTCTTGAGGTGGAGGGGGTTGATTTCTTCGACGGGAATTCCGCCCGAGGCGGCGGCGAGGCGTGCGGCATCATCGCGGTCGCCGCAGCTGATGGGTTTGAAGCCGACCGCGTCGATGCCCTGACGGCGCAGCTCTTCGAGCATCAGGCAGGTCGCGTAGGTTTTGCCGGCGTTCGTGTCGGTACCCGTGATGAAGTAGTTCATGACCGAGAGGTGAGGGTCGGAGGCCTTCGGGTCAAGTCGCGTGAGTGTCGAATTTTGTTTGGATGCCTGGTCGGTCGGGTTCATGGTGGCGGCGATGAATGCGGATTTCATGGTCATCGGCGCAGGGATTGCCGGCCTTTCCTTTGCATTGAGGGCGGCGCGTCACGGGTCGGTGGTGGTGGTGGCCAAAGGCGATGTTTTCGAATCCAACACCGCGTGGGCGCAGGGCGGGATTGCCTCGGTTTTATCGGAAGATGAGCGGGATGCTGGCGATTCGGTGGAAATGCATGTCAATGATACCCTGGAGGCTGGCGCGGGGCTTTGTCGCGAGAGCATGGTGAGGACGATTGTTGGCGAGGGTGAGGAGGCGATCCGCGATCTGGTGAATTACGGAGTGAGCTTCGACCGTGAGGATCACCATTACCTTCTGGGTCGCGAGGGTGGTCACTCGCATCGGCGGATTTTGCATGCGAAAGACACGACCGGTCGTGAAATCGCGCGGGCCTTGATCGAGGCTGCGCGCAAGACGCCAAACCTGACGATTTTGGAAAACCATTTTGCCATCGATCTCATCACCACATCCAAGCTTGGTGCGGTGGCTGAAGACCGGGTGCTTGGCGCTTATGTGCTTGAGCGCAAGACTGGTGAAGTAAAGGTCATGCGTTCCGATCGAGTCGTCCTAGCGGCGGGTGGTTGCGGCAAGGTTTACCTGTACACCACCAATCCCGATTCCGCGACGGGCGATGGAGTGGCGCTTGGATGGCGTGCGGGGGCATCGATTGCGAACATGGAGTTCATCCAGTTTCATCCAACCTGTTTTTACAATCCCGGTGCGAGGGGTCCCGAAGCGCGATCGTTTTTGGTGAGCGAGGCGGTGCGCGGCGAGGGCGGGATATTGATCAATGCCAAAGGTGAGGATTTCACCAAAAAGGTCGATCCGCGGGGATCCCTCGCTCCGCGTGACATTGTGGCGCGTGCGATCGACCGCGAGCTCAAGCGCACCGGCGCGGCATGCGTTTATCTCGATGTGACGCACAAGCCGAAGGGATTCATGAAGGAGCGTTTTCCATACATATATGAAACGCTGATGAAGTTTGGTTTGGACTGCGAAACGCAGCCGATCCCGGTCGTGCCGGCGGCGCATTATCAATGTGGCGGGGTGCTGACGGACAACGCAGGCAAGACCGCGATTCGTGGGCTGTTTGCGATTGGCGAGGTGGCATGCACCGGCTTGCACGGTGCGAACCGTTTGGCGTCGAATTCACTGCTTGAGGGCAATGTGATGGCGCGGCGAGCATTGGAGGAAATGATGGTGCTTTACCCGCCGAGCAAGAAGGCGCCGAATCCGCCGCCAATTCCCGAATGGGAGCATGGCGATACGGCCGAGCCCGACGAGTTGGTGGTCATTTATCACAACTGGGATGAAATCCGGCGCCTGATGTGGGACTATGTTTCCATCGTGCGGACCGACAACCGACTGCGACGCGCGGGGGCGCGTTTGCGAAATCTCAAGCGCGAGGTGCGCGAGTTTTATTGGGGTCATCGGGTGAACTCCGACATCCTCGAGCTGCGCAATCTGGTGGCGGTCGCGGGCCTGATCGTTGAATGTGCTTTACGCCGCAAGGAGTCGCGCGGATTGCACTACACGCTCGATCACCCCGGGGCCGATGAGCGTCAGCGTGTGGACACCGTGGTGCGGCGGTTTTAGGGCATTTTAAAAAATTGCATGGCTACGATGATCAAATCGTGGCGGCGGTTTTT
>Ga0208090_1000084_pt1 | contig 20510 bp, 18 predicted proteins | sample LakMenEpi20Jul12_FD_150718 | JGI IMG/M metagenome (GOLD analysis project Ga0208090, IMG submission 150718) | Freshwater microbial communities from Lake Mendota, WI - 20JUL2012 deep hole epilimnion (SPAdes) | ecosystem: Environmental > Aquatic > Freshwater > Lake > Epilimnion/Euphotic zone ...
ATCGTAGCTGGGACATCCTGTCCCAGTCCGTCCTTGGAGCATCCTGCTCCAAGTTCTGAAAATCCAATGAACCCGCCTCTTCTTCAAATCCCCCCCACTTCGATGTTCAATGTTCCCTCTTCCTCTTCCCCAATAACATCTAACCAATAACTTTTAACTCTCTTCCTCTTCTCTTGAATCTTCATGGGCTTTTTCTACCGCAAATCCGTCAATTTAGGACCATTCAGGGTGAACCTGAGTGGCTCGGGCGTCGGCTATTCGGTCGGCGGGCGCGGATTTCGGGTCGGCAAGAGCTCTCGTGGCCGTCGATACACTGCCTTCAGCGTCCCCGGCACCGGAGTTGGCTACCGGGGCAGCGGTTGCCTCATTCTCATGACGGCCATCCCTGCCTCTCTCGCGCTGATGAGCTGGGTGCTCAGGTAAATGCTGAAACGCTGAAAAACTGAAATGCTGAAAATGAAGAGACATTGGAGATTGCAGATCGTCGATCGAGGATCGTGGGCATCTTGCCCGCATCTTCTTCTTCCCCAATAACCTCTAACCAATAACCCTTAACTTCTCTTCCTCTTCCTCACCTCTTGAATCTTGATTGCCTTCGCTTCGCTCCGGCCATGCCATTCAGGCTTCGCTTTCATCGAGGGTCGCTAAAGCTCCCGCTGCATTCTAAAAACTTGAAACTGAATACTGAAAACTTGAAACTTTGCCCCACCGTCGTCCTCGGCGAAGTGCTGGGCAACTGGGAGGCTGAGAAAAACCAATCCTCTGGCTCTTACTGATTTCGGAAATGATCGAATGGATCCTCCACCGCCCGCAACCGGAAGAATCTCCACTTTTCCAACCTCGCCGCCACCTAGTGCCTTATTCTCTGGCTTTGCCAACGTGTTAATAAAAAAAGCATCAAATGGTACAAAACGGCTTAATTTTGGCAGTTCGCGGTTGCGACTCATGGCAGGACATCCAGAACAAGTGGCGTGGCTTCCCGGAGAAACAAAAAGGCGACCTGTTCGAAGAGCTCGTCAAAGCTTACCTCCAACTTGATCCTGAATACGCCAGCAAACTCAAGCACGTCTGGCTGGGTAGCGAAGTCCCGCAAGCCACCGCGCGAAAACTCAAACTCCCCGACACTGACCAAGGCATCGATATCGTCGCCGAAACTCACGATGGAGAGTTCTGGGCGGTTCAGTGCAAGTACCGCCAGGACACCGATCACTCGCTGACCTGGCGTGATCTATCAACTTTTACGGGTCTAGCCTTCGGAGTCTGCCGTGGATTTTCCTTCGGCGTCATCTGCTCCACCACCGAGCGCATCACCCATGTGCTCAAGGATCAGCAGCGCATCGGTTTTTGCGCGCTCGACGCCTGGCAATCGCTCGACTACGAATTCTTCAAACGCCTGCGGACGCACCTCGCCAAGAAGCCGTATGTTCTCAAGCCCCTGCGCCCGCGCGCTCACCAGAAGTGCGCACTCATGGACGGGTACGCTCACTTTGTCACCGCCAAGGCCAAGCGCGGCAAACTCGTCATGCCCTGCGGCAGCGGCAAGAGCCTCACCGCCTATTTCCTCGCCGAAAAACTTGAGGCCAGCAGTATTGTCATCGCAGTGCCTAGCCTCGCGCTGATCCGTCAGACGCTCAAAGTATGGCTTCGCGAAACCCAAGCCAACGGCCAGCCTGTCGAATGGATCTGCGTTTGCGGTGACGAATCCGCCGGTCGGGTTGATCGCGATGATGCTGCCGTGTTGCGCCAAGATCTCGGTGTGCCCTGTCTTACCGACACCGACGCTATCGCCCGCTGGCTCAAGCGCAAACACGCAGGACTCACCGTCGTCTTCACCACCTATCAAAGCGGCGAGACGCTCGCCAAAGCTGCGCGTTCCGCCAAATTCCGCTTCGACCTCGGCATCATGGACGAGGCCCATAAAACCGTCGGCGACCGCAGCACATTATTCTCCCACCTTCTTCACGACGAGAATCTGCCGATTCGCCGCCGCCTATTCATGACCGCTACCGAGCGGCGCTATACGGGCCAGAGCGACACCGTGCTGAGCATGGACGATACCTCGATCTACGGCGAGACCTTCCACCTGCTCTCCTTCAAACGGGCGATGGAATACGACCCGCCGATCCTCAGCGACTACAAGATCATCAGTATGTCCGTCACGCGCGCAGAGATCGCCGCGCTGATCCGCGAAAACACTTTCGTCGTGCCCGATAATGGTCCTTGGGGCCAAGAGATCGAGGCCGACATGCTGGCCTCGCTTATCGCCCTGCGCAAAGCGATGGTAAAGTACCCCATCCGACACGCTGTCTCCTTCCACGGCAGCATCCAGCGTGCGGAACAATTTAAAAGCCATAACGATGTCTTCAGCCACACCCACCCCGAACTCGGCCAACTCGAAACCTTTCACGTCTGCGGCAAAACGCCTACCGGCACCCGCGCCCGCATAATCGGAGAGTTCGCCCGGGCCGAGCGCGCCCTCATCACCAACGCCCGCTGCCTAACCGAAGGCGTCGATGTCCCCGGCATCGACTGCGTGCTCTTCGCGGATCCGCGCCGCAGTGCGGTCGACATAGTGCAAGCTGTCGGACGCGCCCTCCGCCCTGCACCCGGTAAGGAGTTTGGTTACGTCATCGTGCCCATCCTTCATGACGACGAGACCACAGCGGACGACCTTTTCAATTCCGACTCGTTCAAAGAAATCCTTACAACCCTCCGCGCCCTCGCCGCCAACGACGACCGCATCATCGAGTACTTTAAAGCAATCTCCCAAGGCCAACAGCGCAAGGGCGGAGCCAGTGTTCAATTCGACATCGACGAACGCCTCGCCGAACGCATCGATCTCACGCAGTTCGTGCGAGAGATCGAACTCAAGTGTTGGGATCGGCTGGAGGGACTCAGGAGCGCACGGCTTACGATCGAACAAATTTTGGATTGGGCTGATGACCATTATCAGAAAACAGCCAAATGGCCTAAATCAAAATCAGGAACCGTTCTAGCAGAACCCTCTGAAGAATGGTACAACATCAACACCGCCCTAATTCAAGGGAGGCGTGGTATGCCAGGCGGATCTTCACTCGCTCAACTACTTAATGAGAGAAAAGGGATTCGCAACAGAGGAAGCCTATTTACCCTAAATGAGCAGATGATATTAAAATGGGCTGACATACACTTCAATAAAACCAATCAATGGCCAATTGAAGATTCTGGCGACGTTATAAGCGCTCCAGGTGAAAAGTGGATGAATATTAGTGCTGCACTACGCATGGGATTGCGGGGACTTTCAGGCAGCAGTTCTCTAGCGAAACTACTCGCTGAAAATCGAGGTGCTAGAAATCGCCTTGACCTTCAAAATTTGACAATTAAACAAATACTCAAGTGGGCTGACTTACATCACACGGAGACAGGTCGGTGGCCAAAGGCAGACACAGGCAATGTTTTGAGTGCGCCGAATGAAAAATGGGGGAATATCAACATGGCATTAGCCCGAGGAACACGCGGACTCATCGGTGGCTCATCTCTCGCACAGCTACTGGCTAATGAGAGGGGAATAAATAATCATTTGTCTCAGCCTCTATTAAGTACTAAAAAAATTCTCAAGTGGGCAGACTCACACCACAAGGAAACGGGGCAATGGCCAAGGGTGCTTTCAGGAATTATTCGTGATGCTCCCACCGAAACATGGCAGGCCATTAATATGTCACTGACAAAAGGTTCACGTGGTCTTCCACCCGGATCTTCGCTAGCTAAACTACTTGCAGAACGGAGGCAGGTACGAAACGGCAGTAGTTTGTCCACCTTGTCAATTGATGAAATTCTAAAGTGGGCCGACTACCATTACCGAAGCACTGGTAAGTGGCCAAACAGAAATGCCGGAATTGCTATTGATGATCCTAACGAAACAACTTGGAGCGGCATTGATGTAGCACTAAAGCAAGGCCGCCGAGGCCTCCCCGGCGGCTCTTCGCTGTCGCAACTCATCAAAAGCGAACGCAACGTCAAATAGATTGGAGTTAACAACAGGCTCGAATCCTATTCGATACCATTTATCACGAACACCGAATCCAACGACTTCTAATCGGCAAACCTCTCCCGCTCTTCTCTGCCAACTGCTGACTGATAACTTGAAACTTTCTCCCCTATGACCCCCGCAGAGGCCATCGACCGACTCTACGACCTACGCCCTGGCACCACGCCGCTGGCGGAAGGGAGTCCGCATGAGCGTCCGCACAAGCCGCTGCTCATTCTCGCGGCGCTTGATCTCATTGATGAAGGACTTGCCTCGGCCGTACGCATCCCTTGGTGCCAGGAACTGCGCGACCGCTTCTCCGCCCGCTTTGTTAGCGTTCGGAAACACAACGACCAGAACACTCCGGAAAACCCGTTTCACTACCTTCAGAGCGAGGGTTTTTGGAATCCATGGATCGAAGAAAACGGCACTCGCATCCCCCTTCAATCCACGCCTTTGGTCAACCAGATCGGCAAAGTCTTCGCCCGATTCACGGACGGCTTCGAACACCTGGTCGCCCAACCCGCGACAAGGCAGCTGTTTCGCGAAGCCCTGATCTCACGGTATTTTCCTCTTCTAAGGGGCAACCACACTCCTGTGGTCGAATCTTCCTCTTCGCTCTCACTCGTTGCCGAAGAAACGCCCGAATACGGCCGTAGCCCTGCCTTCCGCAGGCTCATCCTCGATATCTACGACCACCAATGCGCCGCATGCGGCCTGCGCATCCGCCTAGCCTCCGGCAACGATGTGTCCTTCATCGATGCCGCGCACCTCATCCCGTTTTCCCAGTCCCGCAACGACCACCCCACCAACGGCCTTGCCCTCTGCAAGAACCACCACTGGGCCATGGATCGCGACATCATCGCCCCCGGGCCCGACCTCCATTGGCATGTCTCCAAGATCCTCGATCCCCGACGTTCCAACGGTGAAAAAGAACTCATGGTGCTCTCTGGGCAAGCCGTGTTACTCCCACAAGATCAGGCATTTCACCCGGATGCTGCGGGGTTGAAGTGGAGATACGAACAATTAATCGCATGAAAGCTCTTCCCGCAGGCATCTATGATCAACTTATCGACTGCGATACGCAGAAACTTTTAGAGTCACATCCAGAACTAAAGTCTCTAATAAAGAAGGTCGATGCAGATGAGGTTCCTTCGCGGTTTGCTGCATTTGTCGCCGATGCTGTGGAGAAGGCTCTGAAGCTACATGAATCTCCTGAGGATCGCTTAAAGCTTTGCAACGAGATCATTGGACATCTTAGCGCGTCCGAGGTGACTGCTCACCTTGCGGGTAAGCAGTTAGTCAGCGATGTGAAAAATGTTTTAACAGAGATCACTCCGGCAGCTTTTGGGGTGATGAATTACCCGCGACCGGCCACGCCGATTTGGGAGAGTTCTCTTTTCACCGGAGCTGCAACAGATCCGAGGCTTGATCACGAGTTGGTTCAGGAGATTCACTCTGCAGACCGCATCGACTTTTTGGTGTCCTTTATCCGTTGGTCGGGCCTGCGCCTTCTGAGGCAGGCCCTTGAAGATGCGGTGAGGCGTGGAATTCGTGTGAGGGTAATCACCACATCCTACATGGGAGCATCGGAATCGCGTGCGGTCGAATGGCTCGCTTCTCTACCTAATGTAGAAATCAAAGTTTCGTACGATACCGATCGTACACGTCTCCACGCTAAAGCATATCACTTTCATCGCGAGTCTGGCTTTTCAACTGCCTACATTGGATCAGCAAATCTTTCTGAACCCGCACTCACAAGTGGGTTGGAGTGGAATCTCAAGCTCACGAATCAGGATCTTCCGCATATTCTGGAAAAGTTTCTGGCCGAGTTTGAGACTTATTGGAATTCACATGAGTTTGTTCCATTTGATCCGAATGAGCCCGGACGTTTTCGCGAAGCTATTAATTCGGCCAAACGTCGGCGTGACTCGCCCGGCCTAACTTTTTTTGCCGACATTCGGCCTCACCCGTTTCAGGAACGTATTCTAGATTCCTTGAAAGTGGACCGAGAAGTACATGGCCACTTCAGGAATTTAATCGTTGCTGCAACAGGAACAGGAAAAACTGTTATTTCAGCTTTTGACTATGCACGATTTCGTCTGGAAGCGGAGAAAGAAGGGCGCACCGCCAGACTGCTTTTTGTGGCACATCGTAAGGAGATTCTCGAACAAAGCATCGGCTGCTATCGGGCGGTCTTACGCGATAGCAATTTCGGAGAGCTTCAGGTAGATCAGTATCAAGCTGCGACCTACGATCATTTATTTTGCTCCAATTTAAGCCTCAGAAACCGACGATTGTGGGAAACGGTTGGGCCTGATTACTTTGACTTCATCGTGGTGGATGAAGTTCATCACGGTGCAGCTGAAAGCTATCGTGACATCTTTGACCAGTTTCGTCCAAAAGTTCTCTTAGGGCTGACGGCAACGCCGGAACGAATGGATGGTAAAAGCATTCTCACTGACTTTGGAGATCGTTTTGCTGCCGAGATCCGCCTTCCTGACGCCTTGGAAGAGAAGCTCCTCTGTCCTTTTCATTACTTTGCCGTGAGCGATCCTGTGTCACTAGCAGACAATCGATTCTGGCGCTCAGGCAAGTACGAGATTAGTGAACTTGAAAATATTTACACTGGCCATGACCTTCTAGCAAAACAACGGGTTGACGCCGTTATCACCGCGTTAGACCGTTATCATGGCGATCACCAAAACGCCCGGGCTATTGGCTTTTGTGTGTCAGTGCGTCATGCCGAATACATGGCAGAATGCTTCAATCAAGTTGGAATCCCAAGCCGAGCACTTACCGGTCAGACCGACTCTGATCAGCGGTCAGAAATTGTCAGGCAGTTTCGTTCGGGCGATTTTGCATTCTTGTTTGTCGTCGATATTTTTAACGAGGGCGTCGATATTCCAGATATCGACACAGTTGTATTTTTGCGTCCAACCGAGAGCCTCACCGTATTTCTCCAGCAACTGGGCCGAGGCCTACGTCATACCCCCGGAAAGGATTGTCTGACGGTGATCGACCTAGTAGGTCAGATGCATCAACGTTACCGGATTGATAGAAAGTTCGCGGCGCTGTTGCCAACCCGTCGTTTTCGGATCGATCGCGAGGTGGCGGCCGATTTTCCGCACCTTCCTGCTGGGAGTTCAATAATTTTAGAGAAGCAGGCAAGGAAGCATGTGATCGAAAGTATCAAGCGCCACTATGAAAATTTTCAGGCCGCAGTGGCGGAAGACATTAAAACATTTGAGCATGAAACTCATCTCCCTCTAACTTTTGGAAACTTCATTAACGAAACTGGATACCAGCCACATCAGTTACTCGGGAAGAAGTCGTGGTCGGAATGGAAGATAGACGCAGGTGTCGCAGAAAATTCAGAGATTCAGGAGCCCGGAGCACTAGGCTATGGCATTATTCGATCCTCGCTTCTGACAGCTCCAGACTTCCTTGAAACCGTTCGTTCATTCGCTGATACAGAGGGCAATCCCGATACATTGTCAGAGTTGGATAAACTTAGACTACACTATTTGCTCAGGCAAAAAAGCGGGAAAGATGGACCCTACCAAAGTGTTGAGGAATCGCTCAGATCAATCAGCGCGCAGCCTAACGTGCTAGCGGATCTTCGTGAAGTTAGTAAGTGGGCGAAGGAGACCTCCACAGCGTTAGGTGGATCGACGCCAGAGACCGGTGGCTGGGCATTTGAGCTTCATGGCACTTACACGCCCTTTGATATCAACGTGATTATGGGTAGTGCATCATTCATTAGCCCCGGTCAGATTGGAACCGGTGTTGTACACTTCAAAGACCAGAAGGCTTACGCCTTGTTGATGACGTTTCAAAAATCAGAGATAGATTTTTCTCCCTCGACGATGTATCAGGACTATCCCGTTAGCCGAGATCTGCTCCATTGGCAGTCCCAAAACAATACGACACAGGATTCACAGGCTGGTCGACACCTAACCCAGCACCAAGAGGCTGGTTATAAAATCCTAATTTTTGCCCGCGTGACGAAAAAGGAATTTAGTGTAACCATGCCTTTCGTTTACCTCGGGCCCGCACAAATCATCGATTTTCAGGGAGAGCGCCCAATCACCTGCCATTGGAAGTTGGATATTCCTATGCCGTGGGATTTATATCAGTCGGCAAAAGTTGGCGGTTAGTTTTTTTGGGCCGCGGACGGTGAAGCGGAAGCCGAGGCGGTGGAGCATGGAACATGGAGCGCAGGGCGAGCTCGGGCCCGGTGTCGCGGTCGCGGATGCGGGCCATGACCGCGGAGCGTTTGGCGGGGGTGAAGACGTCGGCCATGGGGGAAAGAGTGTGGGAACGTTCAACATCGAAAGCGCAACGCTGAATGTCGAAGGGAGGATGGGATTGACCGCCGAGGCGCAAAGGTCGCCAAGGGACGCTAAGGAAGAGGGAGTTTCGGAGGACGGATTTTCGGTGGGGATGATGCCCGCGCTGGGATGAGGCTGCTGTTTGAGAAATTCCAACCGCAGATGGACGTGAATGCACGCAGATGGAGGAAGTGGATTGAAGAGGGGAATTAGGAGTTTGGAGTTGGATGGGAGCTACTTAGATCAGGCGTGCGATGGTGCCGAAGGGGAAGTGCTTCGACGCGAGCCCGCCCGGGGTGACGACCCAGAGGACTGGGTGGTCGGGTGCTTTATTGGGGAAGCTTCCGAAGCCGTCGGTGAGGTAGACGAGGACGGCATGGTTGTGGCTGTGGAATTGTTTCTCCATGTGATCGAAGAAGGGTTCGAAGCAGGTGCCGCCACCGCCGACGGGTTTTTCGAAGTCGTCATGCTCGGGAGTGAATGGTCCGTGCAGGGTGGCATCGGCGTAGTAGAGTTCGCAGTCGATCTGAGGGTAGAGCCGAAGGACTTCTCGAACCTCGCTGAGGAATGTAGCGAGTTCCTCGTTGCTGATGGAACCGCTGGTATCGATGGCGATGCGGACTGAAACGGATTCGCCATCGAGAGCTTCGAGGTAGATGCCTCGGCCGATGAGACGGCGGTCGAAGCCGGTGAAGTCCACGGGGGTGCGAACGAGAAATCGCCAGAGGGCGCTGCGCCAATCGATTTGTGGATCGGTGATGCCATCGATGAGCCGTTGCAATTCTGTAGGGAGATCACCTTGTCCATGCATCCGCTGCACGGCGGCGGCCTGCTGGAGTGATTGCTGCCAGTAGGCTTTGATTTCATGATGATAAGATTCATCGCCCGCTTCGTCACTAGGAAGGAGATCAGCACCGATCCATGTGATGTCGGGTGGCGACGATCGCGAACGCAGGACTTCGTAGACCTCCTCGACCTCGTGGTTTTCGAGTTTGCGATCGATGCAGGGGTTGAGCGGCAGCTTGAGTCCCTTGTCCTTGCGGATCATGCCATTGATCACAATGTCAGCCGCGACATTCCAGAGTTGCGGGTCGCGTGTGCCACGGCGTGGGACATGCAGCAGCGCGGCGTGGAGAAGTTCGTGAACCATGACCGCATCGAGCTCCACGGCGGTGAGGCTATCGACAAAATTGGGGTTGAAGAGGACGCGCACCCCATCGGTGCAGGCGGTGGGGATTTTTTCATCGAGTCCGTACCGCAGAAAGAGCGCGAGAGCTCCAAAGAAGGGAGTCTTATGCCTGAGCCTGAAGATGCAGGCCGAGAGCTTGTCATCTTGCGTGGTCATGCGTCGTCCGGGGTCATCACATGGCGGAGGAAGCGGGCCATTTTTTTGTCTTTGGCGAGCAAGGACGCGAGGAGCCCGATCTGGTTGCGTTGGGCCGCGCGGTCGTGGATGCCGTGGATGAAGAGTTGGCACCATTCAGGGTTGGCGTGCTCGAGCAACCAACCAAAGCCATTTCGAATCGCTTCCTCCCCCACTGCTCGCGCACTCAGCCCGATGGTGATGGCATATCGCAGCGAGGGTTCTTCCGGGAAAGAAATTCCCTTGCCGCCATCGAGCAGGATTTTTTCGAGGTCGGGCAGATTTTTGCAAACCTTGCAAAATGCATCGAACTCCGCCTCCGCGCCGGGGCCGACGGCAGGGCCGACATTCATGCCGATCTCGTGGAGTTCTGAAGCGAGTTCCCACGAGCGTGATGAGGGCCATGCGGGGTGGTTGGCATCGGGCTTGTGAAGGAGGGTGGGACGGAAGGCCAGGAACGCGAGGATTTGTTCGTGAATGCCGCGCCCGCCAGCCCATGAGCGGAAGCTCTCGAAGTGTGGCTCGACATGGTAGTGCATGAAGCGGTTGGCCAATGGGGTGGGCATGTCGAAGACGGCGGCGCGGTCTTCCTTGCGGTTGCCAGCGGCCCAGACGAACCAGCCATCGGGCACCGAGTAGTTGCCGACCGCGCGGTTGAGGATGAGTTGCTGTGCGATGCCCTGGATGGCAGGGGCGGCCATGTTCAGCTCATCGAGAAAAAGAATCCCCTTGCCACGGTTTGGCAGGAACTCGGGTGGCAACCACTTCGAAACCTTGCCATCGGCCACCGGAAGCCCGCGCAGGTCGGTGGGCGCAAGCTGGCTCAGGCGGAGGTCGATGAGACCAAGCCCCGCGTCCGAGGCCACCTGCGCGACGATGCTGGATTTCCCCACGCCCGGTGGGCCCCAGATCATGACCGATCGCTTGAGTCCGTGGCTTACGATTTTCTTCAGGGCGCTTTGCAGTTGGTTCGGTGTCATAGGGATGTTTCTTCAAGTTGTTTTTGATGGCTCTCGATTCGTGCCAATTTTTCAGTCGCATATTCGCAAACCAGCGGGTGCTTGTCCTTGCTGAGGGATTCGAGGACTGCGGTGTCGTTGATGTTTTTTGCGAGCATCGCACGGACATACCAGCAGCGGTCTTTGGCCATGCGGCGAGGGCGGCGCTTGCCGATGGCATTCGATGAGGCGGCGATCGCACGAATGTAGGGATTGCGGTGGGCTTCGAGTTCCTTGAGCACATCGTATTTTTTCTTCGACCAACGCATCGATTCCGAACGCGTTGTCGACATGTAGCGTTTGGTCAAGGTGCGCTGTACCTCGGGAGATGGATCCTTGATGAGCTGGCAAAGGGTTTTGGCAGACGCGCCCGACTCTGCGGCCAGAACACAGCGCACTTGTGGTGAGGGATCGGCGGCGATGATGGCCTCAAACTTGCTGAAATTTCTGTTTTTGCGTTTCTCAAATGGATCGTAACGCATCCATCGCGTGAAGATCTTGGCCGCCTTGATGCGGACATAGACGCGCTTGTGATCAAGTAGGCCGTAATGGCTCTTGAGATCCCACGCAATCCGGCTGAGAACATTAAGCCGAACACGCACCGACTTGTCGCCACCCATGCGCTCAACCTCTTCTCGCGGCAGGCGGTAGTCATCGATGATCATCGTGCGGATCTTCGCGCAAGGATCATGCGAAAGGATGGTGAGGATCTCGCTGATCTTGCGGCCGGTGTGATGCCGCACATGGCCCCTGATGTAATCGAAAACCGCCTCACGCACCTCTCGGGCGGGATCAACCGCGAGCTTGTATCGCAGGTCCTGCATGTAGGGAAAAGGCAGACCTGAGAGGACGACGCGCACCTTAGGGTTTGGATGGGCAAGGCCTTGGCGCAGCATGTCATTGGAAGTGGCATGCTGCATGGCGATGCAGGCGGTCTGCTCATCGTCCATATGCAGGAGGAATGAGAGTTGCGGCTCCCTGACCGCTCTGTTGGCCGCGAGGACGCGCGTGACATCGGGTTCGCATCCGATGAGGCGCTCGATCAAATCTTGGGTGATGGATTGGTTGGAAGCCACAACCGTGCGCTCGGGAACCATCTCGGGATCCGCAAACAGCGCATCGATCTTTTGCGCGAGTTTTTCAACAAGACTGCATTTCGAAAAATGGAGTTCCTTCCATGCGGCGCAGCGAATGTTCGAATCCGCATGACTGGTAAGGTCGAGCCGCAACGAGACCGGGCAGTCGATGTTTTGGGCAACTAGCAAGCAGGAGTTGGGTCCGTCCTTGAGAAGGTCTCGCCAGCCGGTTTCCTCGAGGTTCGCACCACCGCCATTTTTCGCAAGCTGCTCCCTCACCCGTGGGGACGGATCCTTGGACAAGCGGATGTGCGCCTCCGCACTTAGGCTTTTGCATGAGGCAACACCCGCGCGAACCTCCTCGGCATGATCGGTGGAGAGCTTGTCGGCGATGGTAACGAAGTAAAACTCTTCCTTCTCATCAAAGTCGCTTGTCGGCAGCTTTTTTGTCAGGTCGAGACGAATCTCGAGCTCACTATCGTTGGCGTAAAGATGCAGGGCCGATTCGTCGATTCTTGAAAGCATCTTTCTCCTGACGAGCGGTGAGGGATCGGTGGCGAGATGACAATCGATCTCGTGGAGTTGTTCGTTCGAAATGTTTTTACCCACCTCGCGGCGCGCCGAGTAGTAGAGGAGCCATTCGCCGCGCTCGCTTTCCGGCAGCCATTTTTCAATGTCGTCCAGTCGCGCATCCTTGCGCAGGGCGCTGTAGAGAACGAGTTTGAGGCTGATGGGCAGTAACTTTGTGAACGACTCGCCAGTGGTGAACGAGCGATAGGAAAGGATCGGGTTGTCGAGGATCGCAAGCGGGTGACGAAGCCACAGCCGATGCAGGACCGATTCCGGCGTGTTGGGATTGGCGGCCACGAGCGAGCCGACCTGATCATCCGCGTGATCGGCCAAAGCGGTAAGGATTTCAACGGGCGCGGTGGGGTCCGCCGCGATGAGAAGTGCCTTGTCGCTCGGGATCGAATCCTTGCGTTCGCGTTTTTTTGGCTGATCTGACATGTCTGGTTCTTTGGTGTTGGGGTGTTTGGCTTAATGCGACTTTTCATGCGGTCTCGGCGAGACCGCGCTACCTTGAAAAATTGGCAGATTCATGTGCGCCCAATAACATCTAACAAATAACCTTTAACTATTCCCCTCTGCGTTCCTTCGCGGTTAAAATTTCTGCATGAGTCGGCGCTGCGAGGCCGCATCGCCCTACCAGGGCGGACCTTTGGGACAAAGGTCCCTGCCTATGAATCAGCATCATCATTTTCTTACACTTCGATGTTCAATGTTGGATGTTCGATGTTCGATGTTCACCTCCTCCTTGGCGGCTTTGCGGTTAATCTTTTCTTCAAAGGCACACGGCCCTTCAGGCAATCGACCTTGCGAAAGCGGGAGCCGTCCCACGGGATCTCATCTTCACCGAGGAACACGCGGGTGCCGGTGATGAAAATCGCTTGGCTGCCATCTGAATGACTGACAACGCGGTGGACATGGTAGATCCTGTCGCGGCGCAGGGGACCGTCCGGGAAGGATATGAGCTGGGGTTGATAATTGCTTCCCGGGTGGACAGGACCAGAGAGGTTGGTGTTGACGGCGACAACGCGGTCGTTTGGTGCTAGTTTTTCCATGAATGGAGGAGGGTTCTTGGTTTGGGTTTGTTTCATTCAAACACAGGGGGTGGGACATTTGTTGGGTCACCTTCGATTTTTTTAATTTTTTTTGGGGGGAATGAGGTCAGCTGGATCATTCTTCTTCCTCCTCCTCATCGTCTTCGTAGGTTTCGGTCTGGAGTTCTTCGAGGGTCTCGATGTAGGTCCCGTATTCCTCGCGGGCGTGTTCCACCGCTTCCTTTTCGCTGCCGAAGTAGCCGATGTCGTCGAATTCGGAGGCCTGGATCCAGTAGACCGGGCCAAAGTCTTTGATCTCGATGTTGAAGTAATGCTCGTAGCCGCCGGCGGCCTCGATGGTATCGACGGTAACGGAATCGTTTTTCACGAGGTCTTCGAGTTCCCCAGATCCGAGGAAGTCCTCGAAGCTCGGGTTGTCATGTTTGGCAAGCGCTTCGATGACGGCTGGATCCGTTTGAAGGAGTTGCGCGAATTGATTGAGTTCAAGTGGTTGGGACATGGTGGTGGTTGGATTGATGGATTGGTTTGGTGGTTTAGCTGTTGGAAAAGTTTCGGATTTCGCGGATCCTTTTCCATAGTCTACGGCTCTTTTGATTTTCTTCCGCACCCCATTCAACTTCATCGATGCTGAGATCTGAAACGTAGCCACTGAGTACTGACTTTGCGAGAATCGCAACGCGTGCAGTGCCGCTCTTGCCCTTCAGATACGGGAAGTGCTCTTGCTTGTAGGGATAAATCCCGAACTGACAGCCGATGAAAAACGGCAGTCTGTCTGGTTCATCGGCGTAGAACTCCTCGACGCCGACGATATCGGTAAATTCCTCGGGGTAGTCATGTTTCGGATATCCCTTCTCCAGTCGCTTGAGGCGGACATTGGCGAATTCTGGATCGCTCAGGTAGCGAATCGTCCAGTAAAGCCTGTGGTTGAAACCCGGTGGCGCGACCTCGCGTATGGGACGCCCATCGATCAATGGTGAGCGATCAATGACGGGTGGCAAACCTGGGTCGTCCGCCTTCTGGTAGGTCCAGCTACCTCCGACCCATTCGATCGGGCCGGAGGCTTGCAGGACTTTCTCTTCCGGGTAGGTGACCGGGCTGAGGCCGAAGCGGCGGGTGAACTCATACCCTTGGGCACGGAAGGCCTCGAGTGAGGCGCCCGAGGTGCTGATGGCGAGCTCGAATGTTTGGTTGTAATGTTCGACCAGCTTTTCATCACTGTACTCAGCGAGTTTTTTCAAGTTGATGTGCAAGAAGATGGTTTCGGCATCGCGGAAGGTATCAAGCAGTTGGATGATTTTTTTCATGGTGTTATGCGGGTGTGTTTTTTGATGGCAGGGTGTGGCGCAGTTGCTCGTTGACCGAAGCTTGTGCTTTTTTGAAGTAAGCGCGGCGTTTCTCGTGGTAATCGAGCAGGGCGCTTTCTACGGTCGCGAGCTCATCGGCGTTGAAATCAAACGGCTTTTCCGGTGTCGGGCCGTCGAGTGCTTTCCATGCGCGAGTGGAAGGCTCGAAGAAGAGCGGACCCTTCTCCTCGTGCCAGCACTGGATGGTGCCCGAGCCGATTGCCGTTTTGAGGCGCAGGTTGATCTCCGGCGAGACGGCAAGCAGGCGGTTGTTGAAGGTGCTTTTGCGCCGCGCTTGTTTAAGGAGCTTGAGCGCTTCGATGATGTCGGGATCGAGTTGCTCCCAAGGCAGTTCATTTTTGCCAAAGTGCCCGTAAGTGGCGGTCTGGCTGTAGATCGGCTGCTTGAGCCCGAGCTTGCGAATAATGCCTTGGGGAGTGAGGTCGAAGAGCGCAAAGACCTTGGATTCGATCAAGCGGTCCCAGACGATGCCGGTCTTGTGCGTATCGATCAGCAATGATGTGGGCTCGACCACTCCGATCGCGTAGGAGATCTGGACCGTACAACGCTTGGCGAGGCCGGCGGCCACCACGTGTTTGGCGACATAACGCGCGGCATAGGCACCCGAACGGTCGACTTTGGTCGGATCCTTGCCCGAGAAGGCACCGCCCCCATGCGGGCAACTGCCGCCATAGGTATCGACGATGATCTTGCGGCCGGTGAGACCAGTGTCACCGTGCGGACCACCGACAATGAAGCTGCCGGATGGATTGACCAAGAATTCAGGCGTGCTGTCAGGGAAGTACTGGTCGAGAACGGGTTGGATGATTTTTTCAATGACCGTTTGCCTGATTTCTTGCTGGTCGATGCCGGGGTCGTGTTGGGTGGAGAGCACGACTTTTTCCACAGCGGTCGGGACGCCATCCACATAACGGACGGTGACTTGGCTTTTGGCATCGGGCCTGAGCCATGGAATGCTGCCGTCCTTGCGGAGCTTTGCCTGTGCCTCAACGAGGCGGTGGGAAATCAGGATCGGTAGAGGCAGGAGCTCGGGGGATTCGTCCGTGGCGTAGCCAAAGACAAGGCCCTGATCGCCCGCCCCACCATCGGCAACGCTTTCGTTGATCTCGCGGCTTTGTTCGTGGAGCAGGTTGTGGATGGTGGCCTTTTGCGCATCGAAGCCAAGCTCCTCGGAGGTATAGCCGATGTCGGCGATCACCTTGCGGGCGATCTTCTCGACATTGATACAGGCATTGGATGTCACCTCGCCAGCAATGATGAGTTGGCCGGAGGTGATGAGGCATTCGCATGCCACCTTGGATTCCGGGTCACGCTCGAGATAGGCGTCGAGGATGGCGTCGGAGATTTGATCGGCCACTTTGTCGGGATGGCCTTCGGAGACGGATTCACTGGTGAATGGATAACTGATGTTGCTCATGGTCGTAATGTGTTGGGGTTGTTGTGGTGTGTTGGATCAGCGTGTGCTGAAGCGGGAGATGATGTTGTCGCGTTTGCGGCGGGCTTGCGCTTCGTCGCGAGTGGCGAGGTTGACGCGTACCCGTTCAGCAGTGCCGTCGGGTTTGTGGACGGTGCCGTGAAACCACCAGGTGCCGTGGTTGTTCCAGAGGTGGTGGTTGGGGCCTTCGGTCTTTTGGCGGCGGGATATAGTGGGAATGGTGGTGCTCATTGGTTTGGTCATGGTTTGGATTCACGACACCAAGAGCCCCGGAAAAAAGAAGACGCCTGCCCCGAATGACATCAGAGCAGGCGTCGGAAAATTCCGGTGAGACTTTTGTTGGGTGGGTCTGTCTGGTCCCACTCCCTCATCCCGCGATTTACTCGCGGAAGCACCTTGGCGTCTCTGCCAGGTTGCTGGTCCTGCATCGCTGCAGGACACTCTTGATGTCGAGAGGAAGTTAACACGCCCAGCCGATGGGTCAACGGGATTTTAGCGTTTCGGTTGTCATAAAGATGACAACCGTAGGACTGGCGAAATGGCAGCTTGCAGGACTAGCTCTTGCCCCATGGATCAACCCCAAGAAAACAACCCGCCAAGCCAACAACCTCGCAAGAAGACCCTCCGTGATATTTACGCCAATGCCGCGAGCGGATTGCTGCTAATGAATGAATCGGTGACGGAGGAGCTGCGAGAGCTTCAAACGAAGCAGGAGAAGAACAAGGCAGTCCACCCGGAGGATTAGACGGAGCGTTGAAACTGTTTGAAGCTCGACATAGATCGTTAGTTTGTAGAAGTACTTGATATGAAAAAAATCATCACCAACCGCGTGTGGATTGGATTGTGGCTTTTGGCGAATGTTTGCGGATTTTCCCTTTGGGCGGACGAGACAAAGGCTGCGACATTTCCCAGAAGAGTGATCAAACCGATTGAGTTCGTTGACGGAAACGTGACCGGTGAAGTCAACGATGAGCTTTTGGCCAAACTCTTGAACCGCAAGCTCATCGTTGGAGCCAAGGATGGTTATGAGTTTCTCAAAAAAGACGAGGACAGCGCTTACTTGAAAACCGAAACCGTGGCCCAATACCGCAAAGCTAGAGCGCAAGGGGCTGGGCCATGGACGACATTTGACATCAGCATGGATAGTTTTTTTGTGACTGCTGGCGGCGTTCTGAGATTTTTGGAAAAGTCCAAGGACGCCGAGAAGTCAGCGTTCAAGGATACCTGGATGCGTGAGCTTTCGATGTCGCTGACCGATTGGGTTGGTAGTGACGAGGAGGTTATTTACGAGCGTGATAAAGCAGCAGGAGTGAGCTTGGCAGATTATGCGAAGGATAAAAAAATCAAGTTTACGGAAAGCTCGGCCAAGCGCCTCGAATTTGAAACGGAATACAAGTTGTATGCGGTGGAATGGGTGGCCAGTGGTGATTATGACGGGGACGGATTTGAGGATCGCTTGATCTCCTTGGCGTGGTATTACAAGGGAGGGACTGGAAGGGGATACGATACCTATCTGGCCAAGTATCCCGATCCCAAGAAGTCCGTTGTGTTACTTGAGGACTTTCGCCAGATCGAATTTCGCACCGCTGACGAAGTCGATTGATTCGATTGCCATCACATCATCGATCGGAGGTTACTAACGAAGCGGGTGATGGATTCCCGTGTCTTGGGAATTTCATGGCCGAATGCTTTTGCTAGCAGTGACAGCGGCTTGCCCACTGCTTTTTGGATCATGCGACTTTCAAACTCGTAGGGATCCGTGGCGTAGGGAGCCTTGCCCGCTGGTGTGAGATCAAGCTGTGCGAGAAGATCCCTCACGAACTCGGTGATTTTCGCGAGCTTCTCAAAGTTGATCCATTCGAGATCGTCCTTGGGGTGATGGTAGTACTTGCCCTGAGCGCAGCTGAGGAAAAGGAAGGGCTGGCCTGCCTGTTCGAAGGCGTGGTGATCCGACATGTTACCGACATAACGATTGAGCGTGGGAAGGATGCGCAGGCCTTTGCGGCCATTGGCCACTTTTTCGACGACTTCCGGAAAGACGCCATCACTCTCCGCACCCATGAGGAACACGAATTCTTTAAAGTGACGCGTGGCGAGCCCCAAGCCGGGTATCTTGCTGCCGAATCGGTTTCCGCCGCCGCTGACATCGAGGTCGTGCCCGATCAGATCGGTAACGATCACCCCAGCAAATTGAATAGACTGGCAATGGTCCTGGTAAAACCGATTGGATCCCATGCAGGGCCCAAGGAAATAGGGAGGCTCCTCGGCATCGAAGAAGGCAATGATCAGATCGCGCTCAAGGGGGCGCTTCACAAAAGCCTCGGCGATGGCGAGGTTGAGTGCGACGGAGGTGGCGTTGTCATCAGCGCATGGCGCATCAATCACGCTGTCGTAGTGGGCGCCGACGAGCAACGGCGGCAAACTGCGATCCTTGCCGGGTATCACGCCGACGAGATTGCAGAAGGATTGCTCCGTGAATTCATCGACGCATACCGATGAGGCATTCAATTCGCTCATCTCCGTGGCGAGCTCTTCGCGCCAGATGCTTTCCTCATCCATTTCGAACGAGGATTGAGCGTATTCCGCTTGGCTGATGGTGCTTTGGCGGACCTTTGCGCCGTAGGGCAGCATGAAGCTGTCGCCGATGTAGGGCTCAAGCCCGATCTTCTCCATGCGGCCATGGATGTAGTTCATGGCGATCTCGTGTCCAGGGGTGCCGACGCGGCGTCCGTTTTTCATGGCGAGGGCGGCGGTATCATCTTGCAGTTGTTGTTGCAATGTTATTTTCATGTTGGTGTTGGTTGTTGTGAGAATTGAAAAAATCAGTCGAGGCGACTTTGAATCGCCTTGAGCGCCTGTCTTAGCAGCCCCTTGTACTGGGTCTTGGTGAGCGCCTGATGACTGCCGCGGACCTTGATGGTCATGTCGGAGGTAAGCGTGAGCTCCGTCCACTGCTCGGCCGATACCACATCGCTCTTGGGGTAGTGAAACTTGGGCTGGCTGGATGGTTTTTCCTCCACTTCCACATCCCGCATGAGCAGGTCGAGCAGGCTCTTGTCACTGCGGCCGGTGGTGAAATCCTTGATTTGTTTCGATGAAAAGCCTTCAAATAGAAGTTTTCGGATGAGCAGGGCCTGGAGGTAATGACGGTAGCGGTAGATGGCAACCCGGCCTACTAGCTCAGGGGTATCGAGGCAGCCGAGTGTCTGATAGTGCCGCAGGGTCCTCACCGTGAACTCGCCCTTGAGCCGCCCATCCGCCTCGACCGACAGCGGCAGAAAGCGAAGCGCGGCAGCGTTGACAAGGTTCACCAGATCCTCCATCCGATAGCTGTAATCGCCGCTCTCCAGCCTTCGAAGTTCATCGAGTGCCTCGGCTGGAATTTGGATGGGGCGTTTACTGCTCACGGATTCCTTGCTAGACCGGCTCAAAAACCATTGCAACAAAAATTTTCATAATGTTGCAATATTTCTGTTTCCGAGAACTTGGACGACCTGCCCTCAGGTCTTGCTTCAAAGCCATGCCGGGAGATGCTCTATGAGGCACCTGTGCCAACTCCCCCACCCCTTTAGATCGCGATCACTTTTTGTTCAGTCACTCATGAACTGCCCCAACTGCGGATTTCCAGTCGATGGACGGAACCTCCCGCGCACCTGTCCGAAGTGCGATGAGGATCTGATCCGCGCCAAGGCGCGTCGGCCTTTACAAGTGGATCTCGCCCATTCGGGGGAGACGGTGGAAACGGCCCTGAGAAAATTGGAGGCCGCGGTGAGCGAGTGCCTCTGGCATGGCCATGCCTCGCTCAAGGTCATCCACGGCTACGGGAGCACAGGCGGTGCCTCAAGGATCAGGCCTCATATCCTGCACGCTCTTCAGAAGCACGCCGAGCGACACGGCGGCAGAGTCGCTCCCGACGGCCAGAACCCAGGCGCGCATGTGCTATGGTTGAGGTGAGACATTAAAGACTGGATGGCGGAAACTCGATCCAAAGGCGCTACAGAATCGATACAGGCGTGCAGGGATTGGCTTCCACGCGTGACCTGGCTTTCCGCAGGATTGGGCACACATTGGGCACACCCAGAAAAGTTAAACGGGAAAATTTGATTCCCCAGGTCTTCATAACCCTTTGATTATTAAAGAGTGGTGCTCGAAAGAGGACTCGAACCTCCACGGGTCTCCCCACTAGATCCTTAGAGGGGCTAATAGGCTGATTTTCAGTCACTTGCATTCTTTTCAGTGCTTTGAATTTCCCAATAATTCCAAATGGGGCAGCTTAGATTGGAGCAAGTTTAGGCACGAACGGGAAGGTATT
>Ga0208090_1000085_pt1 | contig 20409 bp, 12 predicted proteins | sample LakMenEpi20Jul12_FD_150718 | JGI IMG/M metagenome (GOLD analysis project Ga0208090, IMG submission 150718) | Freshwater microbial communities from Lake Mendota, WI - 20JUL2012 deep hole epilimnion (SPAdes) | ecosystem: Environmental > Aquatic > Freshwater > Lake > Epilimnion/Euphotic zone ...
GGTTCCCTTTTGATGAATCGGCGCCGTGAGGCCACGTCGCCCTACCGGGGAAAAGAGGCGAGACTTCAAGAATCCAGATACCAGATAAAGATGAAGCGGCATCTTCAGTCACAACTCAATCAACGGACCTTTTGGAAAAAGGTCCCTGCCCGCGAAGAAGCGACTTCTTCAAATTCTTCCACTTCAATGTTCGGCGTTGGATGTTGGATGTTCGATGTTCAACATCCCGCCCTCGAAATCACTGCGCCGGCCGACCCTCATCCGGCTCCTTGGCCTCCGGCATCAATCGCTCGTCGACGGCTTGATAGGTCAGGCGCCCAGCCTCGTTGCGATAGATGAACGCGTAGCAGCGGACATTGTCCCGATGCGGCCAGCGGGAGTTGAAGAAGGGTTTCGGCTTGCCGTCAACGGCCTGATAGAGAGTGGCCTGATAGAAGGGCTTTTCTCCACGCGCTGGAGCTTTGGCGAACACGGCCACGCGGGGTTTGATCAGCGTTTTTTCCGAACCAAGCGCCGCCACGACGGGGGTCTCCGAGGCGTTGAAAAACAGCGTGCTATCGGCGACAAAGCGAGACTCCCGACTGGCGATGACATGGGCCTTGAATTTTTCGGCCGTTGGTTCCAGCAAGAGGATGAAGTCCTTGCCTTGGGCTGGCAGCGTGACCTCACCCACCGAGCGAAAGCCGATCTCGACGCTTTGGTCGGGAAGGGCCAGAGCAAATTGACGGGCTGGAGCGTTGAACTTTTCGCTCAGCCCGCGAGCGCCAACTGTCACGGGATCAGAGACCTTGCCTTCGATCATGGGATGAAGCGTCACCGTCGGGCCACCCGGACTGAGCAGCAGCGCACGAATGCCAATCTTGGGAGTCTCCTGCGCGTGGGAAACGGCGACAAACAGCCACGTCAAGACAGGAAGCAGGCAGCGCATGCGTGAACGGAAGGAGCGGGAAAATTTAGAGGACTTCACGGGGATCGAGGTAGCGGAATGAAACAATGTTGAAGCGGCGGCCGAAGGTTTTGTTGGCTTCACTGGTCAAATCTTTTGTTGGAACATAGGATTCGTCTTTGGGGTCCACATAATCCGGCACGCGCTGAACCGTGACCTCACACCAGGCGCGGGCGGTGACATTGTTACCCTCCCGCGCTTCGCCGTAACTGCGGATCACAAAGGTGTCCCCGCGGACATTGATCATGGGCCCAAGCGTGGTGAGCAAATCGCCTTGTTTCACATAGCCGGGGGAGCCGATCGCTTTGGGGCCCGCCTCCGCTTCGGGAAATGGGAAACCTTTCGCTTGAGCTTCGGTAAGGCTCAGCGAGCGACTTCCCTGACGGTAGGCCTCGTTGATTGAAACATCAGTATCATCGAGCGCGCTTTGCAGGGCGCCGGAGACCGCGAGCACCTTGTCAGAGCCAGGTCGGCGATTCACGAAATCGGAAATCGAGAGGAAGGGGCCACGCAAGCGCACTTGTTTCACAATCGCCTTGGCGAGTTCGTCGATTTGATCATCGCTAAGACTGCGGAATCCGCGCCATTGCTCGGCATCGGTTGGATCGCCAAGAGCGCTATCATCGATTTCAACTCCGGCAGCTTCCAGCAAGGCGGCCACCGCCGTGCCGTCGGCATCAACCAGATCGGGCTGACTCTTGACATTCGGGGTCGGATTGCTGGGGACCTTGGCTTTTTTGAGTCCCGAAAGAAAGGCCTTCCATGCCGTGACCGAGGTGGAGTTCACATTGAACATGCCATCCATCATGAGATAGGAGGCGATGCGGTCGGCGGCATTTGTATCAGGAGTCGAGCTGGGGAATATGGCCTTGAGGGCAGCCTCGGGATCACTGGTCCATGGCCTCATGCGCTCGTTGGGCAGGGGCTCCGGATCAACAGGCTTATAATCTTCTGGATCAATACCAAGGAATCTAGCGAGCTTACCCTCTTGTTGATCATAAGCGTCAGTGTTCTTTTTTAGATCACACTGGTATGCCGATGTACCTGGTTCGGTAGGCTTGATCGATGAGTAGAAATAGGTGTCCCACAGCGCGAGGTTGGCCAAGTACGAATGATCGGCCACAGGCCATTTAGCAGTGGAACTAGCATCAGTATTAAAAACGCCACGGACTTCTTTAGATTTTAGGCAGGAGGGCGCAAACGAGTTGGCGATGGCATGGCTGACAGATGGCTGAAGGAACCATGACTTCTCACCCGCTGCTTGGCCGAATCTCTTTCCCTCGGCCGCGCCATGTTGCAGAGCGCCGAGCGAATGGATCGGCTCGCGCGGAATCGAACGGGTGACGACGTAGGAGGCCCCCATACCAGAACCATAGCCCGCGCCATAATAACCCAGGCCCCCATCGCACTCGATGATATTACTGAGGCTGGTCTCTAATCGCATTCCCACCTGGAGTGGCGAGGTGCGAAGCACTGCGGGATCGAGGTTGAAAAGGTCCTGTGAAAGGGAGGTCGCGTTGGCCCGTAGCATGGAGCGGCCCGTGAAGCGCGTGCCTGATGCGGCGTTGGGATCGATCTCCGTACGCAGCCCATAGGTGAAAACGCAAATCGGCGTTTTTGCGTCTTTCAAATCTTCCTTGATTCTCTTGGATGGGGAGACCTCAGTTGGCAGGGGCACGGTCGGAAAAATACCCTCGAAGCGGATATCGTTGGCGAAAATATCTCCTTGGCCTGACAGCCAAGAGTTATGGAAATTGATGTTGAAGCTGCCGATATTGGGATTCGGGTCAGGAACCATATAACTCCATAGCATGAGCGCGGTGTTGGCGCTCAACTTGTCATTGGGGGTCAAACTGAAAGTGATAGACTGCGAGCCATCCATCGCAGCCCTTAATTGCCGCCCTTTATCAGGATTCTCAGGATCAAATAATTCTTCATCTGTACCTTGATAGGGTATCTTATAGGCATAACCCGAAGCTTGTTCCCAGCCGAGCGTGGTATCAAAGTCGACGCCTGAAGGACTGTAATTGATAGGCGCTTTAAATCCTTGTGCCATGATCTGGACTTCCCCGGGCCTCATCACAAGATTCTGGCTGGTTTTGCTCACGTTGCCCAAAGTGCCTTGGAAGACAAATACATCATTACCCGTGCCCCCTACATTGTAAATGTTTCCGATAGAGTTGGTATAATCTGTCTTAGCGAGCGGCGTCCCCTCTTTAAATGTGAGTTTCAAATCATAAGGGATCGCCCAAGTCTTAAGCGTGGCGAAGTTACTCTGGGGAACATTAAGGCAGACATCGAAGGGGTTCCAGATGGTGAAAATCGGATCAGTGACCAAGTACAGTTCATAGACATTATCGCCTCCCACATTTGCTTCTTTACTGATGAGAGAATAAAGCTGCGTCAGTTGAAGTCTGGGCAAGTGTTGGTAATTGAGGAAAGGATTGGGAATAGTACCAAGCATTTTTGGGCCGCACTCAAGGTAGGGAGCGTCGGAGGGGAGCGCAGAGCCATCGGCATGTGCGGGCGGGCCATACTGGAGCTCTCCCCAGATGTTGTGATCGACCCACAGCTCGCCGAGATTGATGCCTTCGAATGGGACCTGGGCGCCTTTTACAGTGGATGGGCTTGATGCGGCGGCGGTGTAGAGAGGTGCAGTTGCAGCGGTATTTGCGGCAGGCATGGGCTTCTCCAACAGAAAATTCAAATCCTTGCGCAGTCCGCCGGCGCGCACGTTGGTGAGCAGGCCGAGCGAGGTGGTGGTGGCGTCGTGGAAAAAATCGGTGTCCTTGGCCAACAAGTTAAGGCTTTTGGTAGATGGCAATTTGCCAAGCCGCTCGTCTTTGGCTTCCACGCTCTCCAAGCCGCTGAAAATCTCATGGCCCGCACGCGGAGTGGACTGCAATCGGGCGGCTGCCTCTTTGGCATCGGCCGCGTCTTCAACGACGCCGCCAATTTTGGCCTTGGTGTTTTGATCGCCAATCCACCAAGCAAAGCCCCCCTTGGCCGGGTCGCCCGCAGCGCGCTTGGTTGGTATCAGCCAGGCCCTGATCTCGTCTCGAGCAGGAACGCCATCTTTGGCATCTGTTTTGGCCACCAGTACCGGATCTGTATTAGGATCAGGCAAGTTACCCTTGCTAGGTAAGTTTCTGTCTTTGACTAGCGTCTCATCGCCTGAAATCAACCAGCGATTGAAGCGGTCGGGATCGTTTATTTGGTCATCAAGAATTTCCTGTTTCGTATCGAGGGGTGGCACATCATATTTTTTTGTATTAGTATTCCAGCTGGGAGCTTTCGTTGCATCAATGGGCCAGCTGTCACTTGCCCATGATTTATAGGCACCAGTCCAATGAGCGTGTGCGGGCTCCTCTTTGGATAGATCCAGTTTATCATCTAGCTCGAGCGAGCCAGGCGCCGATATGCGTTGATCGGGCCCGAGTTCTTTTTGGAGTTCGCCGAGGGCGAGCATCATGGACATGCGGGCATTGGCGCGGGCCGTGGCCATCGCTTCGCCTTGGGAGTTGGAGCGCAGGGAAATGGTCGACAGGCCGAGCATGGCCACCGCGATCACGGTGAGGATCACCAGCAGGGTCAGGGTGACCACTAGGGCAAAACCCCGATGCTTGCGGTGTTTCATGGCATGGAAAGCAGCAACGATTGAAGGCGGATATTTCACGGTTGATCAGTGGGTGCATCGATCATTTCGGCGCGGATGAACTGGCGGGCGGCGCCGCTGACCGGTGTCGCGCTGCGGAAGATCATTTGGCTCGTGCCTGTCTCGACGATGGTGCAGTGGGGCGATCCGCTCTGCCAGGTGCTGAGGTCGGTGGAAACCGCACCACGGAATTGCGTGCCACGGCGACTGCTGCGCGGCAGGACATATTCGAGGAAACGATTGCTGCTTTCCGTCGTCATCCGCATCTCGGGCCTGGCGACCGACGAGGCTGAAAGCGGGTTGGTGCCGGCGGCGTATTCCATCAGCATGGTGACGCCATCGCCATCGGCGTCGCTGCTCCAGCTGGGCTTGCTGACGCCGTAGAAGGTGCGGTCGCGCCATGGCTCGGGGGAGAGCAGGTCCTTGTTGACTGCGGTGTCGCCAACCTCGTTGTAGCTGGCCACTTGAAGCAAAATGTCTTCGACGCCGCTATCGAGGTTCACGGCGGCCGTGGTGGTCCCGGGTGGGTACTCGCCGACAATCACAGGCGTGCCGCCATTGACCGTCTTGCGGATCACATATCCCAGCTCGCTGTTGGCGGCATCGGTCCAGGTAAGCTGCACCTGGTTGAGGCTATTGAAGGCCATCGCGACCGAGCCGGAGCCGGGCTGAGTCGGCGCGGAGGTGGGCTTCGGTGAGAACTCTCTGGAGGAATCGCTGAACTTCCGGAAGGGGCGGTCGGGAATGCTGCCGATGTAGTACGCGAGTCGTTTCTTGAGGTCGTAGGCCGTGGCGGGCTCTTGACCATAAATGTTGGTGTTTTCGTTCGGATCGGTACTCAGGTTGTAGAGCTGGTCGTCGTCGAAATAGGTCGGGTTGGTCGTCGCGACGCCCGCTCCAAGGCCGGTGTTGTCGAGATAATAGGGTCGCGGGACCGTTCCACCCGTCGGCTGGGAATTCAAATTGGATTCCGGGAACCCGGTGCCAAGCGCGATCTGGGCATAGATATCGGGCTTGTAGCGCACGGCAATGTACTTGCGGGTCTTGGTGCGAACGCCTCGGGCGTAGCCGATCTCGCCGAACACATCGTCACGCACCGCCGCGCTGCTGCCGGCGAAAACCGGCGCTAGGCTGACGCCATCCATCGGGCGGGTCGGCAGATTGGAGGCTCCGGTGAGCGCAAGCAGCGTCGTGCCAATGTCCACATGGCTGATCAATTCGTTGTAAGAGCGACCAGGGTTGGTGATGCCATTGGGCCAGTTCATCACCATCGGCACCTTCAGGCCCAGGTCGTAGAGCGAGGTTTTACCCCAGATGAGCGGGGTGGAGAGTGTCTTCTCGCCGTGGTCGGAGGTGAAGATGATCAGCGTGTCGTTGCGGATGCCGTAGGTGGTGAGCCTGTCGATGATGGCCTTGACCGAGTAATCGAGCCAGGTCTCACGGGCGGTGATCAGCTTATCCTTTTGAGTGTTTTCGTTCGTGATGCCTAATTTTTGTTTCACCTCATCGATGATCGCCTGGCGGGTTGGCATGAAAGAGTAGTCCTCGTTGGGCAGGAAGCCGGCGCTGGTGAAGCGCGGATCAGACCTCAGGTCGGTTGTGAGCGTATCGTTGACCGGCCCGTGATTGAGGGTGGGTGCCATGTAGAGGAAGAAACGCTCGCTGCGATTTTCATCGATGAACTTGAGGGCGCGGCTGGTGAGCCACTCTTGGTTGTGGACGTTCAGCTTATCACTGTAGAGCTCCTTGAGGTTGGCGTGATAGAAGCCGTCGACATAATCGAAGCCGAGCGCACGCATGTCTTGGCAGACGATGCGGTGGTTGTGTTGCATGGCCGCGTTGACTGCGGCATCGGTTTCAGGATTAGCGGTCTTGGCATAGGTGATGAGTCCCTTTGCTCCCCAATTGCTGGTAAAGTTCAATTTATCATCGAGCACGTGGGATTTTCCGACAAAGCCGGTGCGGTAGCCGGCCTGCTGCAGCCAAGCGCCGATGTTCTGGCCGTCACGCTCCAGCTCGGTGTCCGACACGCCGAAGCGGCCAAGCGTTCCAAGCGGGTAGCGAGAAATGAAGTTGTCGCTGGTGTTGCGCGAGGGCCAGCGGCTGGTGAGCAGCGCATAGCGCGAGGACCCGCAGACGGACGAGGCACAGAATGCGGCGTTGAATTTGATGCCGGTGTCAACCAGACTTTGTAAGGTCGGCGTGATGCAAGTTCTGCCATCGAAACTGAAGTGTTGGTCGGCAGCCTGGTCGTCCGTGTTGATGATGATGATGTTTGGGCCGGTGGGGACGGCCTGGGAGGCCACTTCGTAGTAGATGGTGGTGCCGGTGGCGACCAATTTGAGGCAACGATTGGAAGGCAGGTCAAAATTGCGGGCGCGGATGGCATGCGTGCTGCCGGTGAAGGATCCGAAGTTGGCCAGCACCAAACGGTCGCCGATGTTGTAGGCAAGGCTGCCGGCATTGGTGCCGTCGACAATCCACTGCGCGCCGGTGTCGAGAACCAGTTTGGCAACGCCGAGCTCGAGTGGCTCGCTGCCGCCCGAGTTGGGCTTGGTTTCCACCGTGGCGCCAGAGCCGACTGCAAACTCATCGGTGGCGGATGAACCATTGTAAGCAAAGGACACGCCCGAGCCATCCATCACGAGGCGGACAGTTTTGGTGAGGTCGCGGCCGATCGTCATCGCGCGCATCGAGAGCGCTCCCGTGCCGCTCAAGGTGAGCGAACCGTTGGGGATGCGCAGTTCGTCAATGCTGGACGAAGCAGCTGTGTTGAGAATCACATTGTAGCCATCAATGATGGCATCGGCCGTAGAAGCGGGCGCGCCATTGGGGTACCAGTTGGTAGAATTGGTCCACAGGTTATTTCCGCCGCCATTGTCGAAAAGATATTCGTTGATGGCAGCGGGAATGACCTCGAAGCTGAAGCCGCTGATGCCCGCGCCATCCGTTGTCGCCATGTCAGGAATTTCTTTGAAGGTGAGGGACTCGCCATCGCTGAGTTGAAAATTGGAAAGGGCAGATGTACCCGTGGTGCCCACTAGGTTGGCAAAGTCAGTGTTGGTCGTACCATTCGACACGCGGATGTCACTGAGAGCGCCAGCAACATAAGACCAATTCTTGAAACTGAGTGACAATCCAGGCTGCGCACTGAGGGTCCAGGTCAAGGTTTCCGGAGTCGATGTCGCGCCGCCCGTGCCATAGTTCAGACCATCGACCCGATTCGAGTTTTCACCTTGGATGCCAATGCCACCGCCATTATTTCCGGTGACGGTGAGGTTTCCGCCACCGGAGGCAGTGCCTGTGAGATTAAAGGTTTTGCCTAGCAATGCCGCATCGGCCACGGATCCCACATTGCTGTTGTCCCAAGCATTAACCGCAGTGGAAAATGTGGAGTTGGTGGCGTTGGTGGAGGCATCGAGGGCGATCACGCCGGCGTTGTTGATGGAAAAGGTCAGCGTGATGGTCGAAGTTGCACTCCCGGCGAGCTCGAAAGTGGTGGATCCTGAGACGGCGCTGGCAAAACCCACGACCGCGTCGTTGGCCACCAACTCAGGAGGCGGAGCATCGATGAGGTAGCCGTCCGAATTGAGCGCGAAACTGGCAATCCCGCCTGCGGTGATGCTGTTCAGTTGCGCGGAGGTTAGGCCTGCACTGCTGGTGCCAAAGCGCAGGGAGGTCCCCGAAACGAAGGTTCCGGTGATGTTCAAGGTGCCGCCGCTCCAGTTGACTCCGCTGCTGTCCGCAAAGGCGAGCGTGGCACCGGCGCCCAGGTTGATGGTGGCGGCACCGGTGGGATCGAGAGTTCCGGCAGTGTCGGTAAATGTCACCGCATTGAGGGTGGCGGCGCCAATCGAAACGGCCGATAAGTTCGGCAAGACATTGCTCGCGCCCAAAGCCAAGGTGCCGGCGTTGATCGTGGTTGCACCCGTGTAGGCATTGCTGCCCGAGAGAACTAGACGGGATGTGGCGCTGTTTTGCGTCACGCTGGTGACATTCGCGCCGATGGGAGCGCTGATGGTGGTGTCGCCGGTGGCGGCGGTGCCTGACAGGGTGATGCTGCCGGTGTGGTTGACGCTGCTGCCGCTGATATTGATGATGTTGTCTCTAGCTCCAAGATTGTTAAGCAACAGGTTGCCTGTCCCGGTCACGCCGCCGGTGATAATTGAGGATGCCCTGGTCGATCCACTGATCACGTTGTCGAAAGTCTGGAGGGTCAGACTCGCGTTATTTAGCGCGATGCCGCCGGAAAGCGTGTAACCAGAGCCACCGCCGTTTGCAGCAATGACGACCGATCCGCTGTCGGGGGCATTGATGGTGAAGTTGTTGGCAAATGTCCTACCAATGGTGAGTGTGGCACCGGTCGAACCGGCGCCGCCCATGCTGACCGTGCCGGAGCCCAGCGCATTGCTGCTAGTGATGGCGTTAACCGTGCCGTTTCTGACGGTGAGCCCACCGCTAAAGGTGTTCGAACCCGAGAGCGTAACAGTTCCGGCACCGGTCTTGGTGAGCCTGCCATTGACTGAGGTATCATCCGAAAGAATTCCCGAAAGGGTGATGTCTTTGGAGGTGCCGCTGCTGGTCGCTGCTAGGATGGCGGGGCCGCCGCCGGTGGTGCCTAACTTCATGTCGAGCGAGGACGACCAGTCGTCGGATGCGCCGATGGTGCCTCCTTGGAGCTTGATCGCGACCGGCAGGGCAGTGGCGCCGGAGCCGCGGCTAATGCCTTGAAGGCCGACATAGAGAGTACCGCCGCTGAGCGTCAAGTTGGCCGAAGAATTGGCATCGTAGGTGCCCGCAGTGCCACCGAACTGGATGCCGTTGGCCGTCACCGTGCCACCGGACTGGGTCAAGTTGGCCGTGTAGCCCGCACTGGCACCGGCTTTGAAAAAGTAAATTTCATTGTTGGCGGTGCCGGATCCTACGGTGACCGTACCACCCGACACATTGAGCGTGCCGTTTGAGGCTGCGGCTTTTGCGATCTGGATCTCGCCAAAAGCGGTGCCCGTGCCAGTTACCAAGGCGCCAGAGCCACTCACATTCAAGGCGGATGTGAAGGCGGTGCCGGTGGCGGTGCCGATGCCGAAATGGGCGCTAGTGCCAGTAGCTAGGCCAATGACGCTCAAGGTGCCGCCGGAAAGATTGTAGGCGACGTTTTGAGTGCCGCTGTTGATGGTGTAACCGACGGCATTTCCGGGCGTGATGTTGAAGGTGCCACTGGTCTGGTTGAGGGTGGCATTGCCAACGTTGCCAATGTTGGCCGAGTAGGTACCAGAGGTCATGTTCGCCGTGCCAGAGCCCGCGAAGGTGTATTGCGCGTTGCTTGCGCCACCGCCGAGGTTGAGGGTGCCGCCCGAATTGATCGTGATATTTGCTGTAGTGTTACCGGAATATCCAATGGGAGAATTGATGGTCGCAGTCTTGCCAGCAGCCACGGTGATGTTGCCGTTCGTGGTGCCCGTCGGTCTCAAGGTCAGCGTGCCGGATGTGAGGGTGTAACCGCCGTTGTTGAAAGTGACCGACTGCGCGTTCGTTGTCCCACTGAGGGTGACCGTATAAGTGCCATCCGTACCTGCGAAGATCGCGTTATGGGAGGCGACGGTGGCACTTGTCTGGCTCCATACCACGCTCGTAGAGCCATTGTTCCAGTTTGTTCCGGTGGTGCTCCAGGCGCCTGAGCCTGCGGTGATTCCGGCTGCCGTTGATGTGTCCCAAGTGTAGTCCGCCGCGTTGGCTGAGCCCAAGGATGCAGCGAGCAAGGCGGAGGCGGCCAGAAGTCCATCAAAAGAGCGAAGATAATTGCGCTTGCAATGGGATGCAGCGCTTGGGCACGGGAGGGTTTTTCCGATGGATGTCATTGCTTGAGTTGTTAGACAGGAAATTATGACAGAGGCCCGGGGAAAATTCAAGCATGGCGCAGATGCCAAGATGGATTTTCCCGCAAAGGGAGAGCTGGGTTTGGTTTGAATGCGGACGGCGCGCAAACTACTTGGTAAATACATTTCCCCGATTTTGGGGCGCTGTCAACGCGTAAATGAGGGCGCAGGCCTGTTTCGCGGGCGCGGCAGGCGGTTTCTGCGTCCCGTGATTGCGCCGACGCGGGCGCGGATCAGTCCGGCAGCTTGAGCTGGATGTCCTTGTAGAAGGCGATGCTCTCGGGGTCATGACCCTGGAGGGCGAAGGTGCCGCGACCGAGCTTGCGGCCGGGCATGTTGTGAAGTGCCTTGGCCGGATCGAAGCCCTCGGGCTCGGTCCATTCCACGGCAGTTTGACCATTGACCTTGATGGTGATCGTTTTGCCTTTCACCACGATGTGGTAATCGAACCACTCACCGTCCACATTCGGCGACTTTTCATGGATGTGGTTTACCAGGCTCCCCTTGGGAGTCTTTTCCCCGGGCTTGAGCACCAGCACATCCACCACGCCGTAAAGGCTGCCGGTTTTGCGCGGATCCTTGTGGCTGGCGTTCACCTGACACTCGAAGCCCTTGGTCGGCCAGCCGGAGTTTTCAAACTGGGTGTGGAAATACACCCCGCCGTTGGCCTTTGGCAGGGTCTTGATCTTGAGCTTCAGTTCAAAATCACCGAAATCCGCCTTGCCGTCCGCCCCCTCATAAAAAAGGTGCGCGCGACCACCACTCACCTTGATCGCGCCATCCTCGACCGAGAAACAACCCGGCGTTTCTTCATTCGACTTCCAACCGCTCAGGTCCTTGCCGTTGAAAATGGGGGTGAAATCTCCACCCTGCGCCGCGAGGGATGCAAGCAAGCCGAGGGTCGATGCGATGGAAAGGAAACGATGTTTCATAGGGAGGGTTTGATAGGTTTGTAAAAGTGCGGAAGTGAACTACGATTGCAACCAGCACCCCGCGGATAGTCAAGATTTTGCGGCAGGAAGAAGAGATGCAAGAGGTCAAGATTCCAGAATCAAGGGAAGAGAAAGCAATCGCAAGATTCGGCAATCGCAAGTCCGCTGGGGCGAGCCATCATGCGAGCGGATTGATCCAACGCAGGCCGGGAAATCGCAGGAAGTCAGCATCGGAACTGTGGAGTTCGCCCTGATGCTCGACAGCCAGCGCGGCGAGTTGGGCATCGGTCGTCATGTTGCCTGCCGTGCCGAGGGTCATCAGATACTCGAGAAAAAGCTGCTCGAACTTGGCGCCCGGATGGAGAATACGGACCGGCTTCTGATCCAGCCATGAACGCACATGCTCGACGGCCTGGCCAACGTCAAGTGGGCGAGAGAGCACTCTCGGATGGGTCATCAAGCGAATGAATCCGCTGATGCTGACCCACGGCAGCCCCACAGGAGTTTTGCCGTTCATCAAACCTTCCCACCATGCTTTTGCCTTTTGGTGATGTGGCGCCTGATCATTGTGCGCGTAAATGAGCAGGTTGATGTCGGGAATGATCATGGGCGCGGATTTTGTTTTGCCCGGAATTCCCCAGCCTCGAGTTCATCGGCCAGCTGATTCAATTTGCCCGGATCGATGCCAGCGACAAATCCCGACGAATGGGGTTTGAGTCGGTAGGGTTTGCCGCGCTTGGCGGATGTCAGACCCAGTCCTTTGCGCAGGGCCTCGTTGACGATGACTTTCAGCGGACGCTTGCCCAAGGCGGCCTCCTCCTTGAGGCGGTCGGCGATCTCCGGATCGATCGTCAGGGTGGTGCGCATAGTGACATCATGAATCAGCAATATTTGATGTCAAGGCATCAAATATGGTGGAGGCGAATCGTCACAAATTCCCAAACTAAATGGTTCAATTGGGTCGCGCTGGCGGGATTGCCTGCGGCCATGCCAGTTTGGCTCGCTTTGCTCGCTGTTTTTAGAGCATTTTGCTCAAATCTGTAGCCGGTGGTTGGGGTTAGGTGTGGGGAATTTGCGGCTTCGCCGAGACTTCGAAAAGAGCGGAATCTTTTGTCCATGGCTGCGTTGTCGCTCCGCCGTCGCTCTGCGAGCTATGGCGGACAAGTCAGTCGTGGATGTCTATCCACTTTGCCCGCGCCCGCCGGCGCGTCCCTAGCGGGCAACCCTTCGGGTCGGCTATGTCGCTCCGCTCCATTATCGCAACGCCTTGCCCTGGCCAAAATCTTCTCGCTCCACCGGCTACACCTTTTCGCAAACTGCTCTAAAATCGGGCCAGTGGTTTAGCTATGATTGTGGTGTGTGAGTGCGGACTTTGAACCGTACCGAACCACACAACATGCTGGCATGCGCTGGAGCGTCAAACATCCTCTGTGCCGCGCTCGATCCGGGGCTCAACGCAGCAGCGCGAGGATCGGTTGTGGCCAGAAGCCGAAGACCAGCGTGGCGACGGTGAGTGTGGCGACGCAGATTTTGCTGATGGCGGGAAGCGTGACCGGAGTGGTGTTGGTGGCCTCGGTCCACCACATCGCTTTGATGGTGTTGAAGTAGTAATAGAATCCGGCGGCCGCGCCGATGGCGGCAGCGGCCACGCCCCACCAGAGGCCGGCGTTGATGGCGAGGGAGAACACCATGAATTTGCCGATGAAGCCGGCGGTGAGCGGGATGCCGGCGAGGGCGGCGAGCAGGATCGTGAGTGCGGTGGCGAGCAGCGGGTTGGATTTTCCGAGGCCGGCAAAATCGTGAATGCGTTCGCCGTCGCGTTGGATGCGGACTTGCGCGAGGATGAAGAAGACGCCGAGCGTCATGATCAGGTAAGTCGCGAGGTAGAATGAGACCACGGTGATCGCGCCGGGCGCGTTGGAGGTTTCGGCTGTGCCGGTGGCGAGGGCGAGCAGGAGGAATCCGGCGTGGGCGATCGACGAGTAGCCGAGCAGGCGTTTGAAATTCGTTTGGGGAATGGCGGCGAGGTTGCCAAAGATCAGTGTTGCGATCGCGAGAATGAAAAGCAGCTTGAGGATCGGGCCGCTGGTGGCGGGGTGTGCGAGGAGTGGTTCGAGGAAACGGATCGTGAGGATAAAGCCTGCGGCTTTGGAGCCGACCGAGAGGAATGCGGTGGTGGGGGTGGGGGCGCCTTGATAGACATCGGGGATCCAGACCTGCATGGGGACCGCGCCGATTTTGAAGCAGAGGCCGAGCATGACGAGCGCGACGCCGAAGAGAAGAGGCGTGGTGGATTGGAGATTGGCGATCGAGGATGGAAGGGCGGCGAGGCTCATCGTGCCGGTGGCGCCGTAGACCCATGCGATGCCGTAGACGAGGAAGCCGGTGCTGAGCGCGCCGAGGATGAGATATTTTACGCCGGCTTCGAGCGAGCCGATGTTGCGGCGCATGTAGGCCACGAGGATGTAGAAAGTGACCGTGACGAGTTCGAGTGAAACGAAGGCACCCGCAAGGTCTTTGGCCGAGGCCAGCATCATCATGCCGACACAGGCGAAGACCGAGAGCGAGTAGTATTCGCCCGTGCCGTTTTCAGAACCCGGATGATCCGTGAAGCGGGCAAGGATGCTGCGATAGTCGATCGAGAGCAAGACGACCAGCAGCGTGCAGACGAGGGCGAAGCGTTTGTAAAAGATCGCGAGCGAGTCGAACTGATAGAAATTCCACAGCGGCCATTTCGCCCATGCGGCATCGGGTTTTGCCTCTGGGCCAATTGCGAGAGTCGTTAGGCCGAGGATCGCGGCGAGGCCGAGTGCGGCGAGGATGCCGACCCATGCTTTCGATTTCGAAGGCACGAAGGCCTCGGCCATGAGCAGGATGAGGCCGAGCGTGATGGTGAGGGCTTCCAAGTAATAGGAGGGCATGGTCGTAAAATTTAAATTATAAGCACTAAATACGAAACGGAAGAGGTGTTAGAAATGAGCGTCATATTCGTTTCGAATTTAGTGCTTAGGATTTCGTGCTTTATTTCAGCAGATTGAGCAGGAGATTTGGATAAAGGCCAACAGCGAGCAATGCGAGGATCAGTAGCAGTGCGGGAATGCGATCGGCGATGGTGAGATCGGCGGCGTTGGCGGTGGCCTTGACGGTGGGTCCGTGGAAGACGCGGCGATAGGCACGGAGCATGTAAACGGCGGAGATCACCACGCCCCAGATCGCGAGGATGCAGGTGATTTGCACCGGGCTGAGGCCCTGGGTGCCGTTGTAGTTTTGGAAGGTGGAGAGGAAGACAAGCACTTCGCCTGCGAAGTTGGCGAGGCCTGGAAGGCCGATGGATGCCATCGCGCCGATGCCGAAGAGGAAGGCCAATGCGGGAGCTGGTTTGGCGAGTCCGCCGAGGTCGGTGAAGTCGAGTGAGCCGGTGTTGCGCTCGATGCGGTCGGCGAGGCAAAAGAGCAGCGCGATCGAAATGCCGTGAGCAAACATCAGCAGGACCGCAGCGGGTTTGGCCAGCGGGTTTGAAGGCATGGCGATGAGTGCGGCGATCGCGAGGAAGATGTAGCCCATGTGCATCACCGATGAGTTGCCGAGCATGCCATCGAGGCGTTTCTGTGAAATGGTGACGAGGCCGACCCAGAGGATGTTACCGAGAAGCAGGACGAGCAGTGGCGTGAGCCATGCCTGGAGGCCATCGGGCAGGAGCGGGATGGCGAGGCGCAGCAGACCATAGAGGCCGAATTTTTTCAACACGCCGGCGTGCAGCATTGCGACTGGTGCGGGCGCGCTGGCGTAGGCTGGTGCGGCCCACGAGTGAAAGGGAAAGAGCGAAACGAGAGTTCCGAAGCCGATGAGCAGGAGTGCGGCGATGCCTTTTTGCGCGGCGGGATCGATCGTGCCGGCAGTGGCGATCATCTTCGTCATGTCGAGCGTGCCGGTGAGGTTCGAGAGCCAGAGCAGACCCGCGAGGAGAACGATCGATCCGACGCCGAGGTAGATGGTGATTTTCCATGCGGCTTCACGGCGATCGCCGCGACCGAAGAGGCCGATCATGATGAAGGTCGGGATCAACGCGAGTTCGTGGAAGGCGTAGAAAAAGAACAGATCGGTTGAAGCAAAGGCACCGAGCGCACCGGCGGAAATGAGCAATGACGATCCGTAGTGGAGTCGCTCGCTATCGGCTGGGGCCTTGGTGGTGAGGACGGCGGCGAGGGTGACAATCACCGAGAGCAGGATCATCACGACGCTCATGCCATCGGGCATGCCGAAGGCGAGATTGAGTGCGGGTTTTTCGAGAACCGGCAGTGAGAAATTCCAGCATTCGTGTTGCCATGTCGCGGCGGCGTAGATGCCGAGTGCGAGGTTGGCCACGGATGCGGCGATGGCGGTGAAGCGTGCCGGTGAGCCGAGCAGAATCGCGATGAAGGCGACGATCGGCAGGAAGACAAGGATGGGAAGCATGGGGGTGAGTGAACGGGTTGCCTTGGATCAGAAGAAGACCGTGAAGTAGACCACGAGGGCGGCGCCGACGCCGATGGCGAAGGCGTAGCCTTGGAGTTGGCCGGATTGGACTTTGCGGAAAAGGTTGCCAACGCTCACCGCGCTGCGGCTGATGCCGCCGACGAGCAGGCCGTTGATGATGAGTTCGTCGAAGAAGTGCACGATCGCGGCGAGGCCGTCTTGGAAATAGCGGACGATGAAGTTGTCGTAGAAACCATCGATGTAGAAACGGTTTTTCAAAACAGGGACCGAGAGTGGGTCCTTGTCCTTGCCGGTGTAGAGAAGCAGCGCGAGCCCTGCGCCGATGACGAGTGCGGTGACCGACACCCAGAAGAGGAAGTTCACATGAAACTCGCCGGCGTGTTCGGGGACGGCAGGCGCGAGTTTGTGGGCGAAGCCGTAGCCGGCGCCAACCGCGAGGACGGAAAGCAGGACGAGCGGCAGCAACATCAGCGGGCCAACTTCGTGGGCGTGATCGGAATTTTCCGAGCGCGGCTTGCCGAGGAATGCGACGATGAAGAGTCGCGTCATGTAGAATGGCGTGAGCACCGCGACGATGGCGGCGATCCAGAAAAGCGCCGGCTGTTTTTCGTGCGCCGCATGAAGGATCAATTCCTTCGAGAAGAATCCCGAGGTGAAGGGCACGGCGATGAGCGCGGCAAATCCGAGGAAGAAGGTGATCCCGGTGAGCGGCATTTTTTTCAGCAGTCCGCCCATTTTCCAGATGTTTTGTTCGTGGTGGCAGGCGTGGATGACTGCGCCCGAGCCAAGGAAGAGCAGGGCCTTGAACCATGCGTGGGTGAAGAGGTGGAACATGCCCGCTTCGCCGGAAACGAGGCCGACCGCCATGACCATGTAGCCGAGCTGCGAGAGCGTCGAGTAAGCCAACACGCGTTTGATGTCATCCTGCTGCACGGCCATCAGTGCGGCGACAAGTGCGGTGATGCCACCGGTCCATGCGATGACGGCGCTGGCTTGCAGTCCTTCGAAGACTTCGAAGCCGAGCGAAAGTTGCAGGCGGAAGAGCATGTAGACACCGGCGGCGACCATCGTCGCGGCGTGGATGAGTGCCGAAACGGGAGTGGGGCCTTCCATCGCATCGGGCAACCAGACATGGAGTGGCAGCTGGGCCGACTTGCCGACCGCGCCGCAGAAGATGCATAGGACCGCGGCAGAGAGCACGCCGGCGGAAATTTCGGCAGGGACTTTCATTTCATCGAATGCCAGTGTGCCGGTGATGCCCCAGAGCATCAGGATGCCGATCATGAATCCGAAGTCGCCCACGCGGTTGCAGAGGAAGGCCTTCTTCGCGGCATCGGCCGCCGAATCCTTGTGGTACCAGTGACCGATCAGCAGGTAGGAGCTGAGGCCGACCAGTTCCCAGAAGATGAAGGTCATGATGAAATTCGACGACAGCACGATGCCGGTCATCGAAAACATGAAGAGCGAGAGTCCGGTGAAGTAGCGGTTTTTTGCCGCATCGTCCTTCATGTAGGAGAGCGAGAAAATATGGACGAGCGCACCGACGCCGGTGACGACCGTCATCATGCCGGTCGAGAGTTGGTCGAGCTTGATGCCGATCTGCAGGTGGAAGTCGCCGATGGTTGCCCAGTCGATGTTGAAGGTTCCGGACTGGCCGAGCAGACGCAGTGAGATGACGAGTGTGGCGATCGCCGAAGCGGTCGAGAGCCACGGCGCAAGCGGACCACGGCGCAGCGCGAGCTGGTTGATCACCGCCACCGCGAGCGGAAGGAAAAGAAGTAGCCAGGGCAGGTTCATGGGAAAAAGAAATGTGATCTAGGAAGGGCTTCTGCTAAATTTGGGCTATTTGAATTTTCTTCCTTCGATGTTCAATGTTGGGTGTTCAATGTTCGATGTTCATCAGCCTTTGAGGCTGGTCAGTTCATCGGTGTGGATGGTTTGGCGGGCGCGGTAGAGGGCGACGATGATGGCGAGGCCGACAGCGACTTCGGCGGCGGCGACAGTGATGACGAAAAAGACAAGCATCTGCGCGTTGCAGTCGGGCAGGCCGTTGACGGTGTTGAAGCGTGAGAACGCGACGAGACTGAGGTTGGCGGCGCTGAGCATCAGCTCGAGGCACATGAAGACGATGATGATGTTGCGGCGCAGCACGACGCCCGCGAGGCCTATGGCAAAGAGCAGGCCGGAGACGAGAAGGTAGTCGTTGAGGGTGGCCATGGGTGGTAAAAAGTTATGGGTTATGGGTTAAGTTATTGGGGAAGAATAAGGCGGCTGAGCGTGGTGCGGTATTTTTTATCGTTTAACGAATAACTCTTAACTTCAATCAGTTTGGCGTTTCGAGAGGGTGACCACGCCGATGGTGGCGACGAGAAGGAGGACGCCGAGCAGTTGGAGCGGAAGGTTGTATTGGGTGAAGAGCGTGTGACCGATGAGGTGGATGTCGGGCAGGCGACCATCGGTGAGTGCTTCTGCGATTTTGCTGTCCTTGGGAAATTGGGTAGCGGCATTGGCAAGGGTTTCCTTGTCGAGTGCGGGCGCGGATTTGTTGGCGGTGTTGGAAAGAACGCCGATGAGTTGGACCACAAAGGCAACCACCAGCGCGAGGCCTGCAGCGAGTGGGGCGAATCCGCGGGCGCGTTTTTCCTCATCCTTGAGGTCGAGCAGCATGATGATGAAAAGGAATAGCACCATCACTGCGCCGGTGTAGACGAGGATTTGGATGATCCCGACAAAGAAGGCGCTGAGGCCGATGAAAAGCCCTGCAAGGCCGACGAAGCAGGTGACCATCGAGAGCGCGCTTGAGACAGGGTTGCGAAACGCGATCACCGCCGCGCCGCCGATCAGCATGATGGTTGAGAAAAGCCAAAAAAGGTAAGAAGGCATTGGAGATTGGTTATTAGTTATAGGTTATTTGTTATGGGTTAAGAGGTTGGGTGGCTGTAGCAACTTATAACTTTTAACCGATAACTTTGAACATCACTTCAACTCGTTCCATTTGTTGACGAGTCCGGTGCGGACGCCGCCGATTTCGTAGAGTTTCTTTTTGTCGTGAAGCATGTCGGCGCGTTTGAGGCCGGTGATGAGGTAGTCCTTGCGCAGATAGATCGCCTGTTCGGGGCAGACTTCTTCGCACATGCCGCAGTAGATGCAGCGGATCATGTCGATTTCGAATTCCTGCGGGCGCTTTTCAACTTTGGCCCATGGATCGTCGGAGGGAATTTCGCCGGGGGTGATGCGGATCGCTTTGGGTGGGCAGATGAATTCGCAGAGTTGGCACGAGACGCAGCGTTCGCGGCCTTGCTCGTCGGTGACGAGTGCCGGTGCGCCGCGGTAGTAATCGGGCAGGTGCGAATCCCAGCGTTGTTCGGGGAACTGCATGGTCACGCCTAGGCCGGAGGATTCGAGGTCTTTCGCGCCGACCGATTTTCCGCGCAGCGAGCGGATCGCGTGACCGAGGGTGAGGATGAAGCCTTTGATGAGGGCGCCGAAGTAGATCTTCTCACCGAGCTTGAGTTGGGGGCGTTGGAGTTTGACGACGGCCATGGGATTGCGGGGTGAGGATTGGGAAATGGGGCTTAGGCGCGCAGCGGTTTGGGTTTGTCTTCCGAGACTTTTGCGACCCAGATGATGGCGCCGGTGACGACGGCCAGAAGGATCGCGCCGGTGGCGATGATCGGGGTCGAGAGCGAGGGCGCGGCGATGATCAGCGCGGCGAGGAAGACATTGATTAGTGCCGCTTCGAAGAAGATCACCCAACCGAGTTTCATGAGTTGATCGTAGCGGAAGCGCGGCACGGTCCAGCGCACGAGGATGAAGAAGAGGATGAAGGCAAGCAGCTTGGTGAGGAAGCAGCCCATGTGGATGAGCCCGCCGAAATGGAAGGAGCCGATGTGGAGTTGGCTGATGTATTGATCGAGGCCGAAGCCGACCGACCAGCCACCGAGGAAGAGCGTGATGATGAGCGCCGAGCCGATGACCATGGCGGCGTATTCACCCATGAAAAACAGGGCGAACTTCATCGACGAGTATTCCGTGTGATAGCCGCCGACGAGTTCGGTTTCGCACTCGGGGAGGTCGAAGGGCATGCGGTTGGTTTCGGCGAAAATCGAAACGGTGAAGATCAGGAATGCGATGAAGGCAGGGATCCAAAACATCGCCGTTTGAAGGTCAGGCAGGCCGATTTTTCCGTCTTTCCAAAATGGCAGAAGAAGCCAGCCATTGTCGGCTTGGTGCTGGACGATTTTTGAGAGATTCAAATCACCGAAGTAGAGCAGGACTGGGATGATCGAGAGGCCGAGCGAAATTTCGTAGGAGATCATCTGTGCGGTCGAGCGCACGCCGCCGATGAAGGGAAATTTCGAATTCGACGACCATCCGGCGAGCGTGATGCCGTAGACCGTGAGTGATGAAACTGCGAAGACAAATAGCGGGCCGGCATCGATGTCGGCGATCACGAGTTTTTCCGCGTGGCCGAGAATTGAGATCGGCGAACCGAAGGGCACGACGCAGACGGTGATGAGCGCG
>Ga0208090_1000087_pt1 | contig 20258 bp, 11 predicted proteins | sample LakMenEpi20Jul12_FD_150718 | JGI IMG/M metagenome (GOLD analysis project Ga0208090, IMG submission 150718) | Freshwater microbial communities from Lake Mendota, WI - 20JUL2012 deep hole epilimnion (SPAdes) | ecosystem: Environmental > Aquatic > Freshwater > Lake > Epilimnion/Euphotic zone ...
TTACTCAGAGGGCCTCGACCTTCCGCAGTGACCGTGAGAACGGTAGTGCGGATTTCTCCATAGAAAGGAGGTGATCCAGCCGCAGGTTCCCCTACGGCTACCTTGTTACGACTTCATCCCAGTTACCAGCTACACCTTAGGACCCTGCCTCCTTGCGGTTGGCACGGGCACTTCGGGTGCGACCGGCTTCCATGATGTGACGGGCGGTGTGTACAAGACCCGGGAACGTATTCACGGCGCCGTAGATGATGCGCCATTACTAGCGATTCCAACTTCATGGAGGCGAGTTGCAGCCTCCAATCCGAACTGGGCCCAGTTTTGTAGATTTCCTCCACCTCGCGGTCTCGGTTCTCATTGTACTGGGCATTGTAGTACGTGTGCAGCCCAAGGCGTAAGGGCCATACTGACCTGACGTCGTCCCCACCTTCCTCCCAGTTGATCTGGGCAGTCTGACTAGAGTTCCCGGCATTACCCGCTGGCAACTAATCACAAGGGTTGCGCTCGTTGCGGGACTTAACCCAACATCTCACGACACGAGCTGACGACGGCCATGCAGCACCTGTGCAAATCCCCCGAAGGGTCACGCGCTTTCACGCGCTTAGAGATGCATGTCAAGCCTTGGTAAGGTTCTTCGCGTTGCATCGAATTAAGCCACATACTCCACCGCTTGTGCGGGTCCCCGTCAATTTCTTTGAGTTTTAGTCTTGCGACCGTACTTCCCAGGCGGCACGCTTAACGCGTTAGCTCCGGCACAAGGGGGGTCGATTCCCCTCACACCAAGCGTGCACCGTTTACTGCCAGGACTACAGGGGTATCTAATCCCTTTCGCTACCCTGGCCTTCGAGCCTCAGCGTCAGGAGTTGTCCAGTAGCTCGCTTTCGCCACGAGTGTTCCTCACGATATCTACGCATTTCACTGCTACACCGTGAATTCCAGCTACCTCTCCAATCCTCTAGCACGGCAGTATCGGATGCAGTTCCGGGGTTGAGCCCCGGGATTTCACATCTGACTTACCACGCCGCCTACGCTCCCTTTACGCCCAGTGATTCCGAACAACGCTCGGGACCTTCGTATTACCGCGGCTGCTGGCACGAAGTTAGCCGTCCCTTCCTCTTCCGGTACTATCAACCCTGTCGACTATTCATCGCCAGGTCTTACTCCCGGATGACAGGAGTTTACAATCCGAAGACCTTCATCCTCCACGCGGCGTTGCACCATCAGGGTTGCCCCCATTGTGAATTATTCTCGACTGCTGCCACCCGTAGGTGTCTGGACCGTGTCTCAGTTCCAGTGTGCCTGATCGTCCTCTCAGACCAGGTACCCGTCGTAGCCTTGGTGAGCCGTTACCTCACCAACAAGCTGATAGGGCGCGAACCAATCCTGCAGCGACAGCCATTGCTGGCCACCTTTAATCTTGCGATACCATGGGGTATTAATCCAAGTTTCCCTGGGCTATCCCCCTCTGCAGGGCATGTAATTCACGTGTTACTCACCCGTGCGCCACTAGACTATTCTTGTATTGCTACTCAAATAGTCCCGTGCGACTTGCATGTCTTAAACACGCCGCCAGCGTTCGTTCTGAGCCAGAATCAAACTCTCCGTAAAAAATTCGGTTGGCGTATTCCTTTAATAAAAAAGGAACCGTATTCCAAATTGACCTTGGCAAAAATCCCTTGCGGGAGATCTGCCGTTTCCGCGCGCCTTTCTACAAAAGCGCGCAGCGCACAATTCAATCTTTCTTCTCTTCCTGGTGAACACCACTTCGATTCCCCTAACCAAACCCGTTGCCGGATCCGCCATGAAAACCTCCGCCTGTCACCAAGCCACACTGTCAAAGAGCATATTCGAGGGGACTAAAAAGCCGATCGGGTGTGTGTGCACCACGATCGACGTTCTGTCTCTCGGCCGCCCTCCGTTGTGGCGGCCCGCGAAGCTATCTTCCCACCCCCCCACACGTCAATACCTTTCTGGAAAAAATTTTGACGCTCTCGAAAGCCTTGAAACAAAGGGTTTGCGGAAAATGCGCGCTGGTTTCACTTGGGTTCTGAGCCTAGGCTCCACGCATGATCGCCCAACGCAAGGTCCGCTATTCGGTATCCGACGAGTTGCGCGGATATCTGCAACAGTTCGACCGCCAGCGTGAGATCCCGATCATTTACGACGAGCTCACGCGCTTCAGTGGCGCGGTGCCTTATGAGGATCCGCGCGGGCGCGAAACGCTGTGGCTCACCGTGATGTATCCGCAGGAGGTTTTTGCGGAACTGCGGCCGCGACTGATTGCGATCTACACGGAGTTGAAACTCGGCCGCCATGCGGAACAGCACGGGCACTTGGTGGTGGATCGAATCGATTATGGCGACTTCGGGAATTCCAGACCCTTTCGAATTCGCGTCACCAACCTCTTCAACGACAACTCGGACTACTTTTATGTCAAACACGCCGATGCCTCGCGCATCTACGGGCTCGAGCTTGAGCATGTGCTTTCGCCCAACCGCATCAACTATCTGGTGAACGGCAACACGCTCATCGAAGAGCACATTGCCGGCGTGCCGGGCGACACCTTCATTCGCGAATACCTCAACCAGCCCGGCCTGAACAAGGTGCGTATCGCCAAGGAGTTTACGAAATTCAATGAGCGAACATTCATCCGCCTGCTGGGCGACATGCGCAGTGTCAACTATGTCGTCGACATCACGCCCGACTTCGAGGAGGTGCAGTACCGCGTGCGGGCGATCGACTTCGATCAGCAATCCTATGAAGGCAGCGGCAGCACCTACCTTGCGTTCCGCTATCGGTCGAACCGCGAGGTGACTCGGCTTGCGTTTGAAGTTTTAAACCGCAAAACGATCGACCAGTATGTCGCCGAGGAGCATTCGCAAATGGCTCGGCGCGCCAAGGTGGAAAGCCTGCGGCTTCGGGTGTTGCTTGGCATCATGAGCCGTGAGGAACTGGCGCCGCGCGAGCATGTCGGCACGCTCGCGGCCGAACTCAACCGCATGCATGGCACGGATGAATTTCTCAATTGCCGCACCATGGGCGAGCTCACCGCTCGGCACATCTGCACGATGCTGGAGATCGAGCCGGCGGCCTGAGCCTAGCTTACAAACCATTTCACACTGCCCAACATGACCGAAATCACCACCAAGCGGCTGTTTCTGCTCGACGGAATGGCGCTCATTTATCGCGCTCACTTCGCGTTGATCCAATCGCCGATCCGCAACTCCAAGGGCATCAACACCTCGGCGCTTTACGGCTTCATCAATACGCTGCTGGCGATTCTCGAAAAGGAAAACCCGACACATCTGGGAGTGGCTTTCGACACCTCAGCACCAACGCCGCGACACATTCGTTTTCCCGCCTACAAAGCGCAGCGCGATGAAATGCCCGAGGAACTCGCCGCCGCGATTCCGCATGTGAAGAACCTGTGCCGCGCATTTCACATTCCGGTGCTGGAAATCGATGGCTTCGAGGCCGATGACATCATCGGCACTCTGGTCAAACGCGCGGAAGCCCAAGGCTTTCAGTCGTTCATGGTCACGCCCGACAAGGATTTCGCCCAACTGCTTTCGCCGCACACCTTCATGTGGAAGCCGGGCCGCAAGGGCGACGAGCATGTGGTGATCGGCCTGGCGCAACTGCCCGAAATCTGGGGCGTGTCCGAGCCGCATCAGATCATCGATTTGCTTGGCCTGATGGGTGACGCGTCGGACAACATTCCGGGCGTGCCCGGCATCGGGCCAAAGACCGCGCAGAAGCTCATCGCGGAGTTCGGATCGGTAGAAAAGCTGATTGAAAATTCCGCCGCGCTCAAAGGCCGCCAAAAGGAACTCGTCGAAACCCATCCCGATCAGGCCCTGCTTTCAAAGGAACTCGCCACGATCATCACCGATGTGCCGGTCGAGGTGAGCTGGGAGGATCTCGCCTTGTGCCCGCGCGATGACGAGGCCGTGAAATCGCTCTTCAACGAATTCGAGTTTCGATCTCTCACCAAGCGACTGTTTGGTGATGGCGCATCATCAAAAGGCCCCGCGCAAAATGACGAAAGCACCCCCACCCTCTTCGAGACGCGCCTCAGCATTAACGATGTGGCGCACCAATACCATCTCGCCAATACCAGGGAGCTCGAGGCCCAACTTTTTTCTGAACTCAAAAAACAAAAATCATTTTGCTTCGACATCGAAAGCACATCGCTCGATCGCTTCGAGGCGAAGTTGCTTGGAATCGCGTTTTCATGGTCGCCCCACGAGGCGTGGTATCTGCCTTATGACGAGCGGCTTAAACCCGAGCTTTGTTCGCTGCTGAATGGCCCAGCCGAAAAAATCGGCCACAATCTCAAATACGATCTCGCCGTGCTTCACAATCACGGCATCGAAGTCGCCGGACCCTTCTTCGACACGATGCTCGCCGACATCTTGGTCTCGCCCGATCGAAGGCACTCGATGGATTATTTGGCGGAAATTTTGCTGAATTATTCCCCGATTAAGCTTGCCGACATCGCTGCCCCACGGGGCGCGCAAGAAGACGCCGGCAGTGACGATCTCTTTGCGTTTGCGGCGAAAAGCAAATCCTCCAAGGACTTGGATGTCGCGGCGATCCCGCTGGAAAAGTTGGCCGAGTACGCTGCCGAGGACGCAGATGTGACATGGCAGCTTGCCGAACAAATTCGTGCACAACTCGCCGGATCCGGACAAGACCGCATCCTTGAGAAAATCGAAGCACCGCTTTTGCCCGTGCTCACGCGCATGGAAATGGAAGGCATCGCGATCGACACTGGTGCGCTGGCATCGATCGGCGTCGAGCTGCAGCTGCAAATTGACCGACTTGCGCAGAGCATCCAGCAGCACGCTGGCAGAAGCTTCAACATCGCCTCACCCAAACAACTCGGCGAAATTCTCTTCGACCACCTCGGACTTATCGACAAGGCGAAGAAAACCAAAACTGGCCAATACAAAACTGACGAGCAGACGCTTAGCACCCTTGAGGGCAAGCATCCGATCATCAGCGACATCCTCGCATGGCGCGAAGCCACCAAGCTCAAATCGACCTATCTCGACGCGCTGCCACAGCACATCGTCGCATCGACAGGGCGCATTCACACCCATTTCCACCAGCTCGTTGCCGCCACCGGGCGCCTCGCCTCATCCGATCCCAACCTGCAAAACATCCCGGTCCGCTCCGAAGCAGGTCGCGGTGTCCGCAAGGCCTTTGTCCCGCGGCAGGGTTTCACGCTTCTTTCCTGCGACTACTCGCAGATCGAGCTGCGCGTCATGGCCGCACTCGCCAACGACGCGACGATGATCGAGGCCTTTAAGAACAATGCCGACATCCACACGATCACCGCAGCAAAAGTCTTTGGCGTGACAAATGATGCCGTCACCAACGACATGCGACGCACCGCCAAGATGGTCAACTTCGGCATCATCTACGGCATCTCGGCCTTCGGTCTTTCTCAGCGCCTCGCCATTCCGCGCGCGGAAGCGGCATCAATCATCGAGACGTATTTCCGCGAATACCCCGCCATCAAGGCCTTCATGGAAAACACCATCGCCGAGGCCCGCGAGCGCGGCTTTGTCGAAACCCTCAGCGGCCGCCGCCGCCATTTTGCCGACATCAACTCCGGCAACCAAAACATCCGCTCCAATGCCGAGCGGGCAGCGATCAACACCCCGATCCAGGGCACTGCCGCCGACATGATCAAGCTCGCCATGATCCGCATCGACCAACTACTAGGCTCATCGTACAAAAGCCGAATGTTGCTGCAGGTGCACGACGAATTGGTCTTCGATCTCGCGCCAGACGAGGAAGCAGAGCTTGTTCCGCAGATTCTCAACGCCATGAAGACCGCCCTACCTCTTCCCAATGGTGTGCCGATCGAAGTCGAACATGGCACCGGCCCGAACTGGTTGGCCGCGCATTGAGGCGCATCGGACCAAATGTCGCGACAGGCACCCGAAAGCGCCTGCCGCGGCAAAGGATGAATCACCAATCGATCGTCACACCGGCATAAAAGCCAGCGCCCGTGCCTTTGATCGGATCGCCGTAAAAGTTGGATAACTCGTAGTCAGCATCGAAGGCATTTTCGACGCGGGCATGGAGTTTGACTTTCTCGGTGAGTTGATAGGAACCGTAGAAACGCGCGACCGTGTAAGCGTCGATTGGATCGCCACCCCATGAGTGGCTCGCCAGATGCGTCGCGCCGATACCGAGCAGCGATTTTTCAGTCGCCTTCCAATCAAGCGATGCCGTCGCCGCGTTGCGTGGTTGGTCGCTGAGGCTTTCATGCAGCCATGTCCATGCGACGCGGTAGGATACCGCCTCTTCCAGCACCGCACCGCGCACGGCAAACTCGGTGCCTTGGGTGCGAGTTTGGCCGGCAAGGTTGACCGGTGGTGTTGGGAATGACTGGATCTGGTCTTGAATGTGATTTTCAAACCAGGTCGCCTCAAGCTGATGACCTAGGATCTTGTGCGTGATGCCGATATCCCAGCCGGTGGCGGACTCTGCTTCAAGGTTCGGATTACCGACGCCAAATGACGAACCAAAGAGGTCGAGATAGGTTGGTGAACGGAACGAGGTGCCAATGCCGCCGCGAATCGAAGTCGATGGCACCAGTTCCTGAATCGCACCAAGCCGCCAAGTGACTTCGTCACCATAAGCTTCATAGTCTTCCCAGCGCAGCGCAGCAGTGGTGGTCAGCTTGTCGGTCGCATCCCATTCGAGCGCGGAATGAACGCCGAAGCGATCGCGATCCTCATCCGCGCCGATTGTGCTCTCGTAGTTGCTGCGGTGGCCATAGGCCCCGGCGAGCAGGCGAACATCGTCCGAGAGTTTAATCTCTTGATCGATAGAGACGCTGGCATCGCGCAGGTCGCTGCCGTAAGTACCACCCGAGTAATCGCTGTCGTAAAATTCCTGATGGTAGCCGGCGAGAAAGCGCCCGGTCCAGACATCGGAAAATTTTCCCGTGGCATAAAGCGTGGTCAGCGACGCATCGAGATGATCGTCGGAATTGCCAAGATTTTCGTAATAGGAATCGTTGGCGCGAAAGGTCGTGCCGAGCGTCCAGACGGGGTCGATCTGGCCCTCGACGCGCAGCGCGGCCGAGCTTTGGTCAAAATGCTGGTTTGGCGAGTCATTGTCGGTTTGCTCGTAGCTACTACCTACATAGTAATTCATTTGCCCGACTTCGCCGGCGGCTTTCGCGCGACCGGTAAACGAGTTGAACGATCCCGCTTCGACAGTGGCCGAGCCGTTCGGATCGCCTGACCCGCGAGGGGTTTCCATCCACAGCACGCCACCGATCGACTCGCCACCGTAGATCGCACCCTGCGGGCCGCGCAGGATCTCGAGTTTACCGATGTCGGTGGTGCGCCCCGCCGAAAGGATGTTACCGAGCGGTGTTGACGAATCACTCAAGCGCATGCCGTCGATGACGATCTGCGAATAGTTGGTAGTCGTGCCACGGATGAACACCGATCCGAGCGCGCCGGTTTCACCTCCAGTCGAGGTCGAGATCACCCCAGGCGCCGCGTTGAGCGCGTCGCGAAGCTGCAGGATGCCGCTGGCTTCGAGCTGCTCGGGGTCGAGGCTGGTGACACTTGAGGTCACGGTCGAGGCCTCGCGCGGAACGCGCAGGGCCGAGACGATGAGCGGCTCGAGTTCGGTTTTTTTCGGGTTGGTTATTTCGGCAAATGCCGCATGGACAGGAAGCAGGCAAAGGCCTGCAAGGGCCGGTCGGAGCAAGCTCCGCCGGATGGCAGTTGGTATCATTTTTTCTCTTCTATGTTTGCTATGTTTGCGCACGAAGAGAGGGCCGCGCGGGTAAAAATTTCCTGCGGCCTTCTCTCGTCGATCCCCTTTCGCGGAGGACCACTGAATCCGCGCGCCGCTGTGGCGACGGGCGGTTGACGAGCTACAAGGGCGCAAGTATTCGGGCTCCCGGCTTCATGCCTCATCCCCGTCTTCACCGCCCTTGCGGACGATTGACATGGTGGGGACTCGTATCCGGATACCGCAGCGCGACTGCTCCGGGTTCTCACCGGATTCCATGACGCCCATGTGGTTGGTCGCCGGGAGATTGGGAGCGGGCGTGGGGGGCATCAAGGAAAAAACCCGGCCAAACTCGCGCGCGCAACCGCCATTCGGCGGGCTTGCCTTGACCCATGCTTCGATTACAATCCGTCACAATCATGAAGCGTGCCATCCAATATGCTGCGGGATTTTTGCTCACCGCGTCGCTGGCCCACGGCGAAACCGCCAAGGCCGCTGCGGCACCCGTGAAACAAATGGATTTTCTCGAGATCCTCGCCAAGGGCGGACTCATGATGTTTCCGCTCGGCTTGTTGTCGGTGGTCACGGTCATCCTCATCCTCCTGTATTTCCTCTCGATCCGCCGCAACGCGATTGTCAGCGAGCGCTTCATGGCCACGGTCGAATCGATGATCGCCAAGCGCGACTACGCTGGCCTCGTGAACCAAAGTCACCGCCGCAACGAATGCATGGCGCGCATCGTGCAAAACACCCTCGAGTTCATGCACGGCAATCCCGGCATGCCATTTGAAAATGTGCGTGAAGTCGCGCAAACCGAAGGCTCGCGCCAAGCCGGCTTGCTGACCTCACGCATCACTTATTTGTCCGACATCGGCGCGATCGCTCCAATGGTCGGGCTGCTTGGAACCGTGATCGGCATGATCAAGGCATTCATCGAGATCTCAACCGGCGGCGTTCAAGGCGTGCGGGAAATGGGCTTGGCAGCCGGGGTTTCCGAAGCGCTCATCGCAACAGCCGGCGGCCTTGGGATCAGCCTCGTGGCGTTGTCGTTTTACTCGTTCTTCCGCGGCCGCGTGCACACCTGCATTTCAGAACTCGAGTCGGCGGCGACGCACTTTGTTGCCCTGCTACACGCTCAACGCCAAGATGATGAAAATGGCGGGCTTGCCATCTCCGCCAAGCGCCGTGACCTGCAAGGCATCTAATCCATCGCGCGGATGAAATTTTCCAACCGTCAGCCGCCGCCGATCGCCATGCAACTGGCGCCAATGATCGACATCCTATTGCTGCTGTTGAGCTTCTTCATCATCGGTTGGCAGTTCGGCCGCTCCGAGACGGAGCTCAATGTCTCGGTGCCCACCGCGCAGGAAGGGGCTGACCCAGAACGCCAGCGGGGAGAAATCATCATCAATGTCCTGCCCGACCGCGTGATCCGCGTCGAGGGGTCCGACATGGATCTGCCGAAGCTGCATGAAAAACTGGCCGCGATCGCCAAGCAGTTCGAGAACCAACCGGTGAGGATCCGCGGCGATGGCAAGGTCGACTACCAGAGGATTGTCGAAGTGATCGACACCTGCCAGAAAGCCGGCATCTGGAACATTTCCTTTGCGACCCAGGCCCCCGCGACCAAGCAATGATACCACGAATTTCCGCCATTTTCTCGCTCGCCCGCCCGCTGGCGTTCATTCTCGCGCTGGGCGTTTCGGCGATCGCCCAAGTGCCCCGCGCGCAAATGGCCGACCCCATGCTGGCCGGCGATTCATCCAACGATTTGTTTCTGCGCGGGAAAAACATTTATGATTCGGCGCAAGCCGCGACCGATCTCGCCAACCGCACGGAGTATTACCAGCGCGCGGCGATGATCTTCACCGATTACCTCAACCTGTTTTCCGACAACCCCAAGGCCGAGCAGGCGTGGTGGTATCTCGGCAACAGCCATTACCAATCGGGCATGATCGATGAGGCGCGCCGATGCTTCAGCACTCTGATCAACCGCTACGGCAGGGGCAAGTGGGTCGCGGCTGCGGCCTACACGCTGGCGGCGGACCATTACAACCGCAGCGAGTATGCTTTTGCCGCGCCGATGTTCGAACGCTACGCGGCCAACGCCGAAAAACCCGAAGAGCGCCCGCGAGGCCATTACCTTGCCGGCAATTGTTATAGAATGCTGGGCCGCGACCGCGAGGCGATCAACTCGCTTCGCAGAGTCATCGAGGACCCGGCCGGCGCTTACTTCGCGCCGCAGGCGAAAACTGCACTCGGCCAACTCTATGCCGCCGATGGAAAATTCCAAGAAGCCTTGGTTCTTTTCGAGGAAGTGCTCGCCTCCAAAGCACCGCCAAAAATCCGCGGCGAGGCAGCACTCGCCGCCGCGCTTGCCGCCGCCAAGCTCGGCCGCTCCACCGACTCCGACCGCCACCTGTTCCTCATCATGAAAACTCCAGGCATGGAGGACTTCCGCGCCGAAGCGCAGACCGTGCTGATGAGCAACGCTTTCGAGCGCAAGGACTACCGCGAGGTGGTGCGGATCTACCGCAGCAGCGAATCGAAAGGTGTTGGCGAGAAAGAAAGCGCACGCCTGATGATCGCCGCCCGCGCGCACATGCGCATGAAGTCCTATGCCGAAGCCTTGCCGCTGTTTCGCGAAGTCGAGCGCCTTGCCAAGGCCAACAGCGAACTTGGATTTGATGCCGCCTACCACCGCCTGCTTTGTTTCTTCCAGGTCGAAGGTCAGTTTGTACCGGAACAGGTCGATGCGTTTCTGCAACTTTACAAAAAATCCTACCCCAAGGACGCGCGCATCCACACCGCAATGATGATGAAGGCCGAAGCGTTCTTCTCCAAAAAAGACGCCACCAAAGCTGCCAAAATCTATTCGCAGGTGGATTCATCCCTGCTTAGCACGAAAAACCTGCCGGGATTTCTCTACAAACGCGCATGGTGCCTTGCCGAAGCCGGCGACAACTCGGGTGCTGTCCGCTCGTTCGACGAATTTGTCTCGCGCTTCCCGGACGATTCGCGCGTGGCCTCGGCGATCGCCAAGCGCGCGGTGGCGAATGCCGAACTCTCCGAGCCGCGCAAGGCACTCGCCGATTACGATCTGCTCATTGCCAACTCCGCGACACCGAAAGAACTGGTCTCGCTCGCATGGCTCGAATCGGCACGCCTGAGCCGCAAGGAAAACAACATCGCGGAAATGATGAACCGCTACCAAGGGCTTTTGAAAAATGTCGGCGACCTCAGCGCCAACCTGCGCGCGGAAGCAAGTTACTGGATCGGATGGGGACTCGTCAAAAGCAACAAGGCCAGCGAATCGGTCAAGCACCTCGAAGCCGCACGCACCCTGCGCCCCGACGCTTACACCAAACATGCCGGAATCCTCCTCGCACTTGGCTACTTCGCCGCGCAGGACGCGCCAAAGCTCACCGCCGAAATTCAACTCGCAATCAAAAATGATTATGCCTCCGACATCCCGGTGCAGGCGCTCCAGTGGTGCGGCATTCAGTCCTACAACTCCGGCGACTTCAACCTCGCGGCCCAATGCCTTTCGCTCATCGCTTCGCCCGATGACCCGCGTTCGTCGCCCAAGGAAGTCTGGCGCTACCTCGCCAAGGCAAGGCTCGAAACCAAAAATCCCCAAGGCGCGCTGATCGCTGCCGACAACGCTCTCGCAATCGAGGACAACCCAACATGGAAGGCCGACTCCCTGCTCGATCGCGGCCGCGCGCTTTTCCTGCTCAACCGATCCTCCGAGGCACGCGCAGCCTCCGACGAGGCGATGAAACTCCAACCACAGGGCCGTACCAGCGCCGGACTTCGCATCCTTCGCGGAGATCTGGAAATGAAGGCCAAAGACCCACGCAAGGCAGCTGCCGAATACCTCATCGTCGTCAACTTCCACGAAGACCGCGAACTCAAGCCCAAGGCGCTGGCTGGGCTCATCAAGGCGCTCGCCGATCAAGGCGACAAGGCGCAGGCGGAAAAATACCGCAGCCAACTGCAATCGGAGTTTCCGGATTGGAAATCGCGCTGAAGCACCACACCCTCCGCGCGCCGTCAACCCGACCTTCCCCGCGCCACCGACTTGACTTGAAATTCGGATCCGAATCGCTCAACATTTCCCTCCCATGACCCCACCCGCAGTCACACCCGCCGCCACCAAAACCAGCCGGCGCGAATCCGCCAACACATGGTCGCCGCAGCAATCAGCGGAACTCTATGGCATCGAATCATGGGGACACGGATTTTTTGGCGTGAACCGCAAGGGCCATGTCACGGTCAAGCTCGAGGACGATCAGGCCTGCAAAGAAGTTTCTCTGCACGACATCATCGAAGGCCTCCACGACCGCGGCACGCGCGTGCCGGTATTGTTGCGCTTTCGCGACCTGCTCCACTCGCGCATCACCGAGATCAACGAATCTTTCCGCAAGGCAATCAAGGACAGCGGCTATCGCGGCGAATACCGCGGCGTTTATCCGATCAAGGTAAACCAACAGCGGCAGGTCATCGAAGAAATCGCCGAGTTCGGAAAAAAATACCACTACGGTCTCGAAGCCGGATCCAAGCCGGAGCTGATCGCCGCCCTGGCGCACATGAACGACCCTGAGGCTTACATCATTTGCAACGGCTACAAGGACGAGGAGTTCATCGACCTCGCGCTGCACTCGCAGAAGATGGGCCTTAAGATCATGCTCGTGCTCGAGATGCCCAGCGAGCTGAAGCTGATCCTCGAACGCTCGCGCAAAATTGGCGTGTTGCCGAACCTCGGCGTGCGCGTGCGGCTCTCGACCCGCGGCTCCGGCCACTGGCAGGACAGCGCTGGCGACAAATCCGTCTTTGGTCTCAATGCCGCGCAGGTGATCCAGGTTGTCGACCACCTCAAGGCCACCGGTTATCTCGCCTGCCTCAAGATGCTGCACTACCATCAGGGCTCGCAGATCCCAAACATCGCCGCCATTCGCGAAGGCGCGACCGAAGCAGTGCGCATGTACTGCGATCTCGTCAAGGAAGGTGCGCCGATGGGCGTGCTCGACATCGGTGGTGGCATGGCGGTCGACTACGACGGCTCGCACACGAATTTCCACTCGTCCTGCAACTATTCGGTCGCCGAATACTGCACCGACATCGTCGAGGTGGTTTCGCAAATTTGCGACAAGGCCGGTGTGGCCCACCCTTGCCTTGTTTCAGAATCCGGCCGCGCGGTGGTTTCCTACTACTCGGTGCTGGTCTTCAACATCCTCGATGTCACCCGTGCGCAAACCAGCGACGAGGCACCATCCGTTCCGGTAAATGCGCCGCAAAATTTGCTCAACCTGATCGACGCCAATAAAACACTGAGCAAGAAAAACCTGCAGGAGTGCTTCAACGATGCCGTGTACTACCGCGATCAGGTCCGCGCGCAGTTTTTCTATGGTAATGCCACGCTGCGCGAGCGCGGTCTCGCCGAAGCGTGGTTTTGGCACATTCTCACGCGCATCTCCAACCTCATTGCACAACTCGACGACATCCCGGAAGACCTGCGCGAACTTTCATCGACGCTCGTCGATTTCTATTACGGCAATTTCTCTCTCTTCCAATCGCTGCCCGATTCATGGGCGATCGACCAACTCTTCCCCGTGATGCCGATCCACCGCCTCGACGAGAAACCCCGCCAGCGCGCGGTGCTTGCCGACATCACCTGCGACTGCGACGGCAAGATCGACCGCTTCATCGACAAAGAGGATGTCGCGAAAGTTTTGCCGCTGCATGACATCAGGCCCGACGAATCCTACTACGTCGCGGTCTTCCTCGTCGGCGCCTACCAGGAAACCCTTGGCGACCTTCACAACCTTCTCGGCGACACCAATGTCGTCGGCGTGCACCTGGAAAAAGGCAAGCCGGTCTACACTCACGAGGTTGAGGGCGATACGGTCGCCGATGTGCTTAGCTACGTCGAATATGACCCGAAAGAGCTCGTATCTCGCTTCAGAGGATTTGCCGAAAAAGCGGTGAACGACGGCCGCATCTCGCCGAAAGAGCGCCGCGAAATCCTCGACCTCTACCGCGAAGGATTGGCGGGCTACACCTACTTCGAGAGCTGAGCAAAGCACCAGGCGCTACATTCCGCGCAATTTCTTTTGCTCTGCAATCCATGTGCGGTCGCCGTCGGAGAGCCGGTCCTCGCGGGTTCGTGAACGGGTGCCGTCGGGCTCGATCAGCGTGAGACTGCCGTTCGCGTATCCTGTCAGTTTGGCAAAGACGCTGCGACCACTGCGATCCTTCCATTCGCGATAGCCCTTGGCTTCGAGGTCCGTGCGCCATTGGTGGCGCGTGTCGGCAGCAACCGCTTCAGCATGCTTGATCTGGCCCAACAGGTAATCCGCCTCGCCGCTCTTGTAACCGCGGTAGCGACCGATGGTTTCGCCGCCCGGTCCAAGCATCAGCACCGATGGATGACCCAGCACGCGATATTGTTTCTTCAAATTCGCCACATGGTTTTGCATTCTGATGCGCAGGGATTCCTTCTCGTCTAGGCCAAGGCTTTCATCGTCGATCTTGACGTTCGCATCGATGCGCAGGCGCACCAATTTTTCGCCGGCCCACTTTTCAAAATCCGGTGTGGAAAAAAGTTCCTGCGACAAGGCCCTGCACATTGGGCTTTGCGACGAGTCGGTGAACCAAATGAGCAAGGGCTTGCCTTCGCGCAACGCGCGGCGTTTGGCGATGCTTTCGCTGGTTTCCCACGGCCCGCGTCGGCTTTGCGCCTCTGCCAGAAGCTTGGAAAGCTCTGGGATTTCCGCATCGGGGTCGTCGGGGTTGGTGAAGACGATTTCGCTTTCGGGCGTGAGTTCCGATATGGCCGCAGCAGGCCGCATGTTGCCGCCGGGGGTCACCGCTGTGCCGCCTGCATTGTCCTTCTTGGCGCGCAATTCCGGCGGTATTCCGGTCGGGCCGAATGGCGACGGCTCGGATTTTCTTCCATCCTTCGTTTTCAATCCGCACGAACAAAGCGCGAAGATGAAGATGACTACAACTGACCTGGGTGCCCGCATTCGGAAAAAATCAGCCGGGGGTTAAGCTATTCCTTGAGGCGGATCGGCGTGCCACAATGCGTGCAGCGAAACCAGCGGAACAGGAGGGTGTGAACGCAAAGCGGAAGAATGTAGCCAAGCAGCCTTACATGATGGGCCCGCGGACTTTTCAAATGGGATTTTGGAACAAAAAGTTTTTGGCAGCAAACCCTGCAACTGCAGATGTTACCAAGCACCGCGTAAAACAACGCGATGAGCGGCAGGCTCAGCGGAAAAACGATCAGCCACGATGGGACCCATGAGAAAAACTTTGGCAGGTGATTCGAGGCCAGCAAAAGGAATGCCGATGCCGCCGCTACGGGAATGCTCAGCATCATCATCAGCGTGACGAGCGCGCCGAAATAAATCCGAAAAGGATTCCTGTGCAAAAGCCCGCGCAGATAACTGCGCGAACTTGGATCGCGACCCTCGTTGGACTCCTTGCGTGGCGAACGTAGCAGCTTGATGCGATCGTCCCCATCCGAAGACGGTGCGACCGGCGGCGCCGTAGGGTTGGTAAATTCCTCGATCGAGCGGACCCGTGATGCGTCGATCTCAACCTTGGATTTAGAGTTCTCGGCAAGTCGCACATTTCCGGCCGACGACTTGACCGGGCTGCTTTCGAGCATGCGGTCTACACCAAGGTAACAGGCGATTTCATCCAATGCCAGCGCCTCGGGCACATCGGCTACACCGAGTTTATTTTCGACCATCATGCGCGGCGACAGAGGCACAGCAACGGGTGCCGCTTCCAGCAATTGAATCACATTGGGAATTGCGGATGCTTCGCTTGCCTCCGAATTTGCGTCCAGAGCGTCATTGATCCCCGAAATCTTTCGCGCGGCAGCGATCAAATCCTGCAGCCTCGACACATCGGGAACGGCTGGAGCGATGCGCAAAAGTTCGTTCGCACGGGACAACTCGCGATGCAATGCGATGGGGCTGATCCTGGCCAGCGAGGACGCATGTTGAAAGCCCGCGGCCTCGAGTAAGGCGAGCGAGTCTTCATCAATACCCTCTATGCGGCCGATCCGAACCATTGGCTTTCCGTGGACTGCCGCGAGATTAGGGGATTGCCTGCGGGATGCAAGCGATCATGCGAGGGCGGCCAACATCTCACCCAATTGTTCGAGCTTGCGGCGCCAGTCTTCCAGCCGCGCCTTTTCCTGCTCGACCACATCGGCGGGCGCGCGGTCGACAAACGAGGCGTTGCTGAGTTTTCCCTCGCATTTTTTAACCTCCACGCGAACGCGCTCGATTTCCTTGGAAATCCTTGCGCGTTCGGCCTCGACATCGATCAGGCCCTCGAGCGGCATGTAGACCTCGCCGACCGGCGTGATCGCAGCGGGCGTGCCCTTGGGAGCCTCGTAGGCGGCGTCGATTTCTATTCCGCCAGCACCTGCGAGCAGGGCGAGGACCTGGGTTTCTGCCGCCAACCATGCGGGAGCGCCGCGCACCACGAAGCGCACATCCTTGCGGCTTGCGACCTGGTATTCGGCCTTCAGGTTGCGCATGCGCCCGGCCGCTTCGTAGATCGCCGCAGCCTGCTCACGAGCGGCCTTGGCATCACCGGAGACGAGCGGCGCGGCAGGCAAAAGTTTCATCATCAGGAATTCGCCCTCCGCGACATAGCCCATTCTCGCCGAAAGTTCCTCGGTGATGTGCGGCATGTAGGGGCTCAGCAACTGCAGGTAACGGCTCATCACCGCATCGAAGGTTCCAAGCGTCATCGCGCGTGCCTCGGGGGTGGCGGACTCGCGAAGGTCGAGCTTCACGGCTTCGAGGAATTTGTCGCAGAAGTCATTCCAAAGAAATTCGTAAAGCCGTTGCGCGATTTCACCAAAACGGTAATCAGCGTAAGCCTCCTCAAGATCGGCCGCCAGCTCATCGAGCCTGGCCATGACATTGAGGTGGTAGGGCGGCAGTTTGCCCGTGTCCGTGATTGCCTCGTAGCACTCGGTGCCCGCCATCTGGCGGAAACGGCAGGCGTTGTAGAGCTTGTTCGCGAAATTGCGGCCTTCCTCGACGGCGCTTTCGTCGAAGCGAAGATCGGCACCCACTGGCGCGATGCGCAGAAGCCCGAAGCGCAGGCCGTCGGCACCGTATTTTTCCATCAGGTCGATCGGATCGGGCGAATTGCCCAGCGACTTGCTCATCTTGCGGCCCTGCAGGTCGCGGATGATCGAGGTGAAAAACACATTGCCGAAGGGGATCTCCCCCGCAAAGCGGAAACCGGCCATGATCATGCGCGCGACCCAGAAGAAGAGAATGTCCGGGCCAGTTACTAGATCCGTCGTAGGATAAAATTTCGCAAGCGTCCGGCTTTTTTCGCCGACATCGCTCATCGTCGCAAACGGCCACAGCCACGACGAGAACCAGGTGTCCATCACATCTTCGTCGCGCGTCCAGTTGTCCGCATCGGCGGGTGGCTCGATGCCGACATGAATGTCGCCGGCGGAGAGGTCGGCCATGTCGAGCGACTCGGCATTCTTGAGGGCCTCGAGCTTGTCCTTGCGATACCACACGGGGATTTGGTGACCCCACCACAGCTGGCGGCTGATGCACCAGTCCTGCAAATTTTCCATCCAATGCGCGTAGGTTTTAGCCCAGCGCTCGGGGCGGAACTTGATCTCACCGTTGGCCACCGCGTCGGCGGCCTCCTTGACGCAGGGGTACTTGAGGAACCACTGCATCGAGATGCGCGGCTCGACCGGCACATGCGCGCGCTCGGAAAATCCGACATTGTTTTCGTACTCCTCGACCTTGAGCAAAAGCCCCATTTCCTCGAGCATGGCTGCGGCTTTTTTGCGCGCCTCGAAGCGATCGAGTCCGTGCAGCTCCGGGCACTGCGGGCAATCAATGCGACCATCGGGCGTGAGCACATCGATGATCTCGAGCCCGTGCCGATTGCCGATTTCGAAGTCGGCCTTGTCGTGCGCGGGCGTGATCTTGAGCGCGCCGGTGCCAAACTCGATGTCGACATGCTCGTCGGCGATGATCGGAATTTCCGCCTGCGGAAACGGCCTCAGCACCTTGCGTCCAATGTGCTTGGCGAAGCGCGGATCCTTCGGGTTCACCGCCACCGCAACATCGCCCATCAGGGTTTCGGGGCGCGTGGTGGAAATTTCCAAATACTCGCCGGGCGCATCGGCGAGCTGGTATTTCATGAAATAAAGTTTCGACCGCTGCGGGGTCATGATGACCTCTTCGTCGGACAGAGCCGTCAGCGATACCGGACACCAGTTGACCATCCGCTTGCCGCGATAAATGAGACCTTCCTTGAAGAGCTCGACGAAGACATGGCTCACCCACTTCGTGTAGGCCTCGTCCATCGTGAAACGCTCGCGGCTCCAATCACAGGAACAGCCGAGGCGCTTGAGCTGCTTGATGATGATGTCGCCGTGTTTGTTTTTGAAGTCCCAGACACGCTTGAGGAATTCCTCGCGGCCGAGGTCGCGGCGGGTGACGCCTTCCTTTTCGCGGAGTTCGCGTTCGACCTTCGCCTGCGTCGCGATGCCGGCATGATCCGTGCCAGGTAGCCAGAGGACCTCTTTGCCCTTTTGGCGCGCCCGCCGCGCGAGGATATCCTGAAGCGCGTTGTTGAGCACATGGCCGAGGTGCAAAATCCCGGTGACATTCGGCGGCGGGATGACAATCGAGTACGCATCCTTGGCCGAAGCCGGATTGGCTTCGAAACATTTTCCCTCGAGCCAGGCGGCATACCACCTGGCTTCGACCGCACCCGGTTCATAGGCTTTCGGCAATTCGGACATCGGCGCGGATGCTTGCCAGAGCGCACGCCATTTGTCCAGCATCGGGAAAACTGAGTTTGTTAGGAGCCAGACGATTTTTTGATCAATTTTTACGGACAAACTTGCCACGGCCGCAGGTACTCATAAAATCCACGCCACGGTGAACTGGATTGGCTCAAGCGCATTTCAAAAATTCGGGCTGGCGGCGGGATTTTTCGCGCTGGGTGCCTGTGACTCGCGCCAAGCCCAAGCGCTGCGCGAACTCAAGTCCTCCGGCATCGAAACCAAGGACGAGACTATGCGGCAATCGATCGCCGCGCGCGACCACAAGACCTCCGCGCTTTTGCTCGAGAGCGGCGTGTCCGGCAATTCTCCGAATGCCTTCGGCGAGCTCCCGCTGGCGAGCGCGGTGAAAAACCACGATGCCGACAGCATGATGATGCTGCTCAATGCGGGCGCCGATCCCAGCGCGAAAACCGGCGAACGCGGCCACATCCTCGGCATCGCTGCCGCGGCGGGGCGGTTTGATTTGCTCAACACCCTGCTTGCCGCCGGTGCGGATCCGAACGGCACGATGCCGGACGGCAAGGCGGTGCTCATCTGGGCTGTTGAGCAAGGACATCAAAACCTCATCGCCGACATCCTGCGCCACGAACCGAACCCCAACCTCAAGGATCCCCAAGGAAATCCGCTACTGCATGTGGCGATCTCAGCCGGCAACCGCGCTTTGGTCGAATCCTTGCTTGAGATCGGCGCCGACCCCCGCGCTGATGATAGCGTCGGCAATACCGTCATTCATCACGCGATCGATCAAAAGTGGCATGACATGATCCCCCGCTTCGTGACCAAGGGCGCCAACCCGAACGCGCGCAACCGCGAGGGAGCGAGTCCGCTCTCAAAAGCGCTTTCACTCGGCGATGCGGACCTTTTCAAATCACTTTTGGAAATCGGCGCCGATCCCTTGCTGGCCTGCTCGGGCACCCAAGGACCCTCGGCCTTTGAACTCGCGTTCGATCAAAAGGACGGCCGATTTTTCGAGCAATTGATCGACCATGTGCCCACGCCACCTGGCGGCTGGGAAGCATGGCTTGGCAAGACCTTCGAGCAAAACGACATCGATAAGGCTCGCCTGCTGTTTTCCCATGGCATCAGGTTTGGTGAAAATTTTGATCGCGCAAAACTCGTCGAAACCGCCGCCCGCATGGGCATGATGGATTTCGTCAAACTATTCCTCGATTACGGCTTCCCTGCCGGCCGTGCGCTCGAAGAGGCCTGCCGCCGCGGCGATCATCAAACGGCAAGCCTGCTGCTTGCGAGTGGTGCATCCGCCAACACCACCCGCGCCCCCCATCTTGACACCCCGCTCTCGATGGCACTGCGCGGCGGCCATGACCAACTCGCATCACAACTTGTGCAACATGGCGCCGACCACGATGCCATCATGCCCGAAGGTCAACGCGCCCTCCATGTGGCGATCGCGCGCGGTTGCAACCGTACGGTTCGCGCCATCATCGGGCTGGGTGCCGACCCCAACACCCCCTTCACCCTTCCCGTCTCCAAAGAATTTCTGAACCTCGTGCGCGAAGGCGCCATGCGCTGGGTCTTGTTGAACGACACAGGCGCAACACCACTCATGATGGCGATCGACTCGGGAAACATCGACACCGCCCAGTGCCTCATCGAGTCC
>Ga0208090_1000091_pt1 | contig 19169 bp, 21 predicted proteins | sample LakMenEpi20Jul12_FD_150718 | JGI IMG/M metagenome (GOLD analysis project Ga0208090, IMG submission 150718) | Freshwater microbial communities from Lake Mendota, WI - 20JUL2012 deep hole epilimnion (SPAdes) | ecosystem: Environmental > Aquatic > Freshwater > Lake > Epilimnion/Euphotic zone ...
CGCATCTGGCAACCCAGCCTTCGGCCGACCGCCCTCGAGTGGGCACAAGAAAATGTCACCCTCGACAAACGCTTCTCCCCTCGCCCCGGCCGCTACGACGCCGACTACACACCCTACCTTCGCCAGCTCCACCTCTGGTTCTCTGATCCAAAAATCCGTCAGCTCACCTTTGTAAAAAGCGCCCAAGTCGGCGGCACCACCTGGCTCGCGAACTGCCTCATGTGGGCCATCTCCGAGGACCCCGGCCCCATCCTCTATGTGACCAGCACCAACGAAAACGCCAAGTCCTGGTCCGAACGCGAGCTCCATCCGCGCCTCCGCGCCTGCCGCGCCCTCAAGCCCCTCCTCCCCTCCAACGACGACGACTTCCGAAAAACCGAGATGCACTTCGCGTCTTGCACCCTCAAGCTCGTCGGAGCCTGTTCCGAGGGCAACCTCGCCTCCCGCCCGATCCGCTACCTCTTCGCCGACGAGGTCGACAAGTGGCCCGACGACTCCTCCCTCGAAGCCCCTGCCCTCGAGCTCGCCATGGCGCGTCTGAATTTCTACCGCAAAGTCTCCAAGGCCTGCCTCACCTCCACCCCCACCGTCGAGACCGGCGCCATCTGGTCCCAATTCCTCGCCGGATCCCAGCACCGCTTCCACCTCACCTGCCCCGATTGCGGCCACGCCCAGCCCCTCCTCTTCGAGCAGCTCAAATGGCCCGAGCACCACCGCGACCTCGCAGGCATGTGGGACCTCGAGGCCGTCGAGCGCGACACCGTCTACCACTGCTCCGCCTGCCAGAGCCCATGGAATCAAGCCCTCCAGACCGACCTCGTCCGCCGAGGCCAGTGGATCGCCGGAAACCCCAAAGCCCCCTCCGACCACATCTCCGCCCACATCTCCGCCCTCTACTCACCGCAGATCTCCTGGGGCAGCCTCGCCCGCATCTTCCTCCAGAAAAAAGAAACCACCGGCGGCCTCCACGATTTTTACAACAACTTCCTCGGCATCCCCTGGGAAAACCGCGCCGCCCAGGTCAAAGAAGACGCCATCCTCGCCCTCCGCGACCCCACCTACCGCATCGCCACGCTCCCCTGCGAGCCCGTCGTCCTCACCCTCTGCGCCGACCCCGGCGAACGCCAGACCCACTGGACCGTCGAAGCCCGCATCCAATCCGGCGAGAGCTGGCTCATCGACTACGGCACCGTCCTCGCCATCGAGGACTTGATCAGCCCCGAGTTCCTCGCGGCCCGCCGCTACCATTTCGGCGAAAAAACATTCACCCCCCGCTTCGGTCTCATCGATTCCGGCTGGTCCGCCGAGCGCGTCTACACCGTCTGCGCGAAATCCGGCGGCGTCTACATGCCCTCCAAAGGCTCCACCGCCAGCTTCGGCACCTGGACCCAGTCCGCCGTCAACGGCTACCCCAGCCTCCGCCTTGTCACCTATGTCGATCTCACCGCCAAGACCGAGCTCTACCTCGAGCGCGTGAACAAAAAAATGCCCCCCCTCCTCCACCTCCCCGCCGACACCGGCACCGACTTCATCGGCGGCCTGACCGGCCAGCAACTCCTCCAAAACAAAAACTCCCGCCTCAGTCCGTTCTTCTGGAAAAAAGTCGCCGAAGACCATTACGGCGACTGCACCAAACTCCACGGCGTCGCCTGGTGGGTCTTGAAATAGATCATTTCAATCCGTCCGATCCGGACGCCTCCCCTTTGACACCCTCCCCAAGCCGTGGACCAGCACGCCCAAGCCCTCGCCGGATTCAAAGCCTACCTCAAAGCCCTCGGCAAAACAAAAGCCGAGCTCCTCACCATGGCCGCCGATCTCGCCAACGGCCTCGATGATGTGACGATCACCAGCATCTCCGGAGACGGCACCGCCTCGAGCGGCCAGCTCAGCCTCCTCCCTCGCGAGCTCAAGATCTCCGCCATCATGGAAGTCTACCAGGAAGGCAACTCCGCCCGCCAACTCGCCAGCATCATCGACCGCTCCCTCTACGCCAGCCCGCTTTGACACCCGCCTCGAGGCATGGCCTCGAAAATCAAAGCAAATTCAAAGAAATCAAATCGCGGCGGACCCCGCCCAGGCGCAGGCCGCCCACCGAAAGCCGCCGCCTTCGAAGCCTCCGAATTCTCCCGCCAGCGCGGCCTGATCGTCCTCGACACCTTTGAGCCCAAGCGCGAAGCCCCACCCCAGACCCGCCTCACCCTCCTCAAGAAATCCCGCTGGCTTTACAATAATCTCGGCGTCGCCTCCTACCTCGTCGAGCATTTGGCTCAGCGCGCCGTCGGCACCGGCATCGTCCCCCAAGCCCAAACCACCGACCCCGCCTGGAATCGCCTCGCCGAGCGCGCCTTCGAGGATCGTGCCTGTGCCGAAGCCTGGGCCTTCGATGCCTCCGCCCAGGTCAACTTCTACGGAGCCCAAAGCCTCATCCTTCGCCAGGTCGCCGTCGATGGCGATTTCTTCGCCCAGCTCCTCACCACCTCCAACGGAGCCGCCCGCGTCCGCTTCCTCGGCGGCGAGACCGTCGGCAGCACCGCCGACTCCTCCGAGCGCGCCTTCGATGGCGTCCTCCTCGATAATTTCGGAGCCCCAGTCAGCTACCGCGTCATCACCGACCGAGCCTCTGGAAAGTTCCAGGATGTCCCCGCCCCCGACATGCTCCACTTCCGCCACATCCGCCGCCACGGCTACCCACGCGGCATCTCCTGGATGCACAACGCCATTATCAACTGCCACGACCTCCTCGAGTATTTGGCTTACGAAAAAGGCAGCGCCAAAGCCGGAGCCCAGATCGCCTACGCCATCACAAGCAACGAAGCCGTCCGCCTCGGCGGCGGCCTCGGCAGCGTCTCCTCCGGCGACAACCCCCAGCAAGAAATCTCCACCGAGACCCTCTACAACGGCAACATCATCCCCAAGCTCAAGCCAGGCGAAGCCATTCAGTCTTTTAAAAACGAGCACCCCACCGGCGCCTTCGAGCCCTTCATCGCCACCATCCTCGGCGAGATCGCCCGAGGCATCGGCCTTCCCCCCGAAGCCATGATGCTCACCACCGGAGCCGCAGGCACCGAATTCCGAGGCATCCTCGAAGTCGCGCAAAACTTCTTAGAAAGACTCCAGCAAATGCTCGTCGACCAATTTTGCCGACCTTATTGGAAATACTGGGTATGGCACGAGATCCAAGCCGGACGCCTCCCCTACCCCGGCGACGACTGGTGGCGCTGCGACTGGATCGCCCCCCGCAAGATCACTGTCGACAACGGCCGCGACGGCCGCCTCTACGCCCAACTCCTCGACTCCGGCTACATGTCCTGGGAGCGCTACGCCAACCTCCACGGCCTCGATGCCGAAGCCGAAGAGGAATCCATCCTCACCACCTACATCCGACGCAAACAAAAATGCGAGGCCCTCGGCATTCCACTCTCCGAGGTCTTTCCCAGCTATGCCCAAAATCTCCCTGATCCAACCCCCACCTCCTGATTGCAGGTTTTTTATCAATGCCCTCCGCGAAAAATTTAAACGCCCGCCTCTTCCGGCAGCGGATCCAGCGCCCCCACCAATTCCTCGCCGAGAAGTCCACATCCAGCAACACCTCCGCCCCTGGAGACCCTGACCCCGACTTCCTCGTCGCCATCATGTGCGCGATGATCGAGCAAGCCTTCAAAGACCTCCAAAACGAAGCCACCTACAAATCCCCCCACAAAAACAACGAGATCGCCGAATCCCACCGCACCGCCAAAGCCTTCTTCAACTCCCGCTTCTTCCTCGAGCTCTGCCTCACCCTCAATCTTCCCGCCGACAAAATCCTCCGGCGCGCCCTTGCCTAGCCCCTCTCTCTTTTGACACAGCGCCCGTGTTCGTGAACTCCTGGTATGCCCTCGCTAAAAAAACTGACATCGGCCAAACCGAAATCTCCATTTATGACGAGATCGGCGCTTTTGGCGTCAGTGCCAAGTCCTTCCTTGCCGACCTCCAGCGCATCCCGGCAGATCACACTATCCTGCTTAAAATTCACTCCCCCGGCGGAGAGGTCTTCGACGGCAACGCCATCTTCAACTCCCTAAAACGCCGCGCCGCCGATGTCGTCGTCCAGATCGAAGGCATCGCTGCGAGCATGGCCACCGTCATCAGTCTCGCCGGGCATCATGTGAAGATGGCCGCCAATGGCTTTTACATGATCCACAATCCATGGGGCATGGCCATGGGCGACGCCGCCGAGCTCCGCGACCAGGCTGAACTCCTCGACAAAATCCGCTCCAACATGGTCGGAGCCTATGCCGCCAAGTCCGGCCAATCCCCCGAGCAAATCAAAGAGTGGATGGATGCCGAGACCTGGTTCACCGCAGAGCAAGCCCTCGCCGCCGGATTTGTGGATGAAATTACCGACGGCCTCGCCATCGCCGCCTCCGCCAACAGGCCCGCCCTCCTCACAAAATTCCGCAACACCCCCGCCGCACTTTTGACACCCGAGCCACCGCGTATGAACGAAACCCAACCCGTCGCCGAGCCCGAGGTCGAAATCCTCGAAACCGAAAAAGTCGAAAACGAGCCAAACCCCTTGCTTGTTGAAATTTTGGCCTCGCTTGACGAAGTCGAAACCAAGTCCGCCGACCTCGACGACGAAAGCAAAGTCACCCTCTCCGAGCGTTTGCAATCCATGGCCTCCGCCATGAGCGCACCCGAAGAAGAGACCACAGAAGAGGTGACGAAAAAAGAGGACGAAGAGTATGCCTCTGAGCCGCAAGCCAAGATCGCCGCAGCAGACCAGATCCTCGCCAAATACAACGCCGCCCTCGCCGAGCGTGACAGCGCCCTCGCGGAAGCCCGCAGCTACAAGGCCCAACTCGACACCGAGCGCGAAGCCCTGCAACGCCTCGAGCGCAGCCTCGGCCTCTCCGCCGCCCGCGTCGTCCCAGTCATTGAGAACGCCAGCCCCGAAGCCTCCGACCCCGTCGCCGAATACATCGCCGCCGTGGAAGCCGGAGACCGCAAAACCGCCTCGGCCCTCTTCGAGAAACACAAAGCCGCCATCTGGCAGCACCGTTCCAAAATTTCCAAGGCATAAGGCCAAGGAGAAACCAACCAAACCACCACCACCAAAATGCCCAATACAATCGATTCAGCCCTGGTTGCGGACTCCATCGCCGCCCAGACAAAAACCGTCCTCAGCAAGCGCCTCTCCGCGCTCAACCTCTTCGCCTCCGACTTCAGCTCGGAAGTTAAGAAGCCAAAGGACACCATCCATGTGCCAATCGCTTCCGCGACTGCGTCCACATCGGTGAACCCCACCACCTTCAACTCGATCGGCGGCACGACCCTCGGCAAAGCCAGCGTCGTCCTCGACCACATCTATCAGCCCTTCGGCCTCGCTTACAGCGACCTCCAAAGCGCGCACCGCTTGGAGCGCCTCATCCAGATCAATGTCGACGCGATCGCCGACAAAATCTGGACCTTGGCCACAACTCCCGTGACCGTCGCCAACTTCGGCGCAGCCGTTGTTGACGGTGCAGAAGGCTCGATCAACGCCACCTCCGGCGACCTCCCCTTGCTCTGGGCAGGCGTTCACAAGTCGATGCGCAAAGGCCTCGTGGTCTCGCCCGTCATCTACTCGAACCTCATCCCGACCAGCACCACCGCCCTCAATCTCGGCGACGGCGCTTACGGATTTGAAAACGGCGTCCACTACGCAACCGCATTCGGCGGAGAAGCAGGCCTCAAAGGCTTTGCATGCTCGCCCGAAGCGCTCGTCATGGCCGCAGGCGTCCCCGCCCTCGCGGATAACGACTACCTCGTCAGCGACAGCGTCACGCTCGATCAGATCGGCCTGACCGTCTCTTACAATGTGTATTCGGACAAGAGCACCCGCTCGCTCATAGCATCGCTTGAAGTGATGTTCGGCGCAGCCGCTGGCCTCACCGCTGGCACGATGGCGCTCATCATTCCAGACTAATCCCGCACCAGCGCCCGCACCGCGCTCCTCGCCCGCAAAAGCCCTCGCCGTCTCACTCCGGCGGGGGCTTTTCTTTTGACACGCCGCAAGGTTCGTGTCGCCCACCGCTCGCAACGCCCTCGCTCTCCGCTCCGCGCAACTGCGCCAAAGCGCCCACGGCACCACAGTCAAGTTTCGCCAGGCTGAGATCCGCGTCTGCCTCGCCCCTGTCTCCATCGGCCTCGACCTCGAGACCGGCGGCCTCCGCCAAGGCGGCGAGTTCTCGATCCGCTTTCTAGCCGCCGACCTGCAAAGCCCACCGCGCCGAGGCGAAGCCGTCACCTTCAGCGCCAAGACCTATTTCATCAGCCAAGTCAGCGAGACCCACGCCCCCGGCGAATACCTCGCCACCATGTCGCCAGGAGGTGCCGCATGAACCTCCCGGTCGAAACCTCCCTCGCCGCATGGCTCCGCGCCACGCCCGCCTTTGACGGGATCCCCGTCCACACCGGCCAATCCGCCGAGACGATCCCGGCGGATCAAAGCGTCCTCCTCGCCGGTTGCGAGAATGTCGAGATCATCGGCGGCACGCTCTCACGCGCCACGGCCTCCATCGTCCTCGCGACTCCGTCGCACCTGGAGATCGATCAGCACCAGCAGCTCACTTCCGCACTCCGCACGGCCCTCCGCAATCTCTCAACCCTCGCCACGCACTTCGAGGGCATCGCATTCGCCGGAGCGGTTTTGACCGGACTCACGGAATCGCAGTCCGATTCGCGCTGGGTTTGCAGCGCCACCCTCGTCCTCGGCATTGCCGAAATTTGACAGCCCCACCTCAAAGAAATCCACCACCTATGCCAGCAACCTACACCTTCGGAATCACAGGCGGGAACGCAGGATCGATGATCGTTAATTCGGTCACGATCTCCGACACCTCCGCAAAACAAGAACTTCGTGGCGCGGACGGCGAATACGCCGCTGTCGGCTACAACAAATTTAAGCGCGAGGTCTCCATCTCCGGAGTCGGGGATGCAGGCTCTCTCGCTGTCGGCGGAGCCCTCGGCAGCATGCCCGGCGTCTCTGGATCCTACACGATCGATCAAATCTCCACCTCCCGATCCATCGACGGATTCGCGGAATTCCAAATCACCGCAACCCAAGACTAATTTTTTATGCCTGCACAATTCTACGCCGCCAGCGGAATCACTGCCGATTTCGGAATCCAAGACGAGTCCGCTCTCAATATTTTGATCCAGTCCTACAGCTACGATGTCACATCGGATAAAGCCGAGATTTTTAACACCGATGGCGAACTCGAGCACTCACACCGCTACGGGAAAAAAGCCACGATCGCCATCAACGGCATCGGCACCGCCGTCCCTGATGTCGGCGACATGATCAGCTCGCTTGTAAATACCGGCGCAGGTGCTCTCTCTGGCACGATCCTCGTAGACAGCGTGACCCAAAACCTCACCTCCGAAGGATTCGCTTCCGTGGATATTTCCATGACGCAATACGACACCGCTTTGTCCTAGCCCACCACGCCCGCCGACAGGCTCCCCGGCACAATAGGGAGCCGATTTTTTACGAGACAATAAAATGGAAAAATACACCTACACGCAAAACCTCAAAGCCGCTGCGGCCCTCACCACGCTCGGCTTCCGCCACAAAGAATCCTCGCCATGCGTGCGAGTCCACCGCGAAGACGGCAAGGAGACATCCTCCTTCTGGTTTGAAGAGAACGGCCCGAACGGCCTCCGCGCCTCGAAAGTCATTTTTTGGATGACCAAAGGCCACGCCGAACTCGAAGAGTCCGACCCCGAGCATCCGGTGAATTACATCCGCGCCGGATTCGTGAACCGCGAGACCTGGATCGATGTCCACAAAAGCACCCCCCGCGTCCTCGAGCTCAAGCGCAACGGAAAAATCCTCTACCTCTCCGAGAACGCCGACGAAGAAACCCGACGCAAATTTTCCAAACTTTTTTAGAAACAAAAACCCATGAAAAAACAAACCCAACCCACCACCACCGACACCGACCTCCTCACCGACGACGAAGTCCTCCGCGAGCAGGCCATGACAAGTGGCCCGCAAAAACTCTCCCGCTGGGAACTCCGCCCCACCGCCGCGCTCGAGATCAGCTGGATGCAGCGCAACAAAATCCTCACGACCGACATGGACATCATGTGGCGCGCCTCCGGCTTCGGCTTCATCCACGGAGCGCCCAAAGCCAGCGTCCGCGCCGTCGTGAACGACTTCCCCCGATTCGCCGCTGCCGTCGATGACTGGATGGAAAAACAATCTCCGAGCGCCCAAGAAATCGCCGACCTCCAAAGCCTCTGTCTCGAGCGCACGAACGAATACTTCGCCTCCTACTCCAGTCAGCCAGGCGCCAAGGATTCGTCGGGAAACTAAACGGCCCCGGCTGGCTCGCGAGCTATGTCTACCGCATCGCCAAGATCACCGGCTGGGGCTACAGAGAGATTTTGGAAGACCTCCCGTTCGCGGCCGGCCTTCAAATCCTCCACGCCGACGACTTCGCGCACGGGAGAAAACGAGTCTGGGGCCGAAACAACCGAGCGACCGATTTTGACTCCCTCGCAGCCATAGAAGCCGCTTTCGAGAACCTGACCTGAGATGCCCAAAATCAAATTCGAAAACCTCAAGTTTGAGCAGATCATGAAAGACTACGCCGAGATCCTTGAGACCACGATCCCCGACGCCGTCCACATGAGCGCTCGGCTTCTTTGTGTCGAACTTGCTCGCCGCACTCAGCCATTCGGTAAAGACGACAAAGTAGGCAAAGCAGCCATCGCCCGCGACCTGCTTGGCGGGAAAAAACGATACGGCATCTTTTCTACACTCACGGCTTTCGTAGCCTCAAATTACGAGAGATATAAGACAGGAAATATCCGGCTTTTTGTAAAAAAAGACGGCACCGTCTATGGCACCGACACCGCGCACTTTCTTGATGGCGCTACCGCTGCAACCTTACGCCAAATCCACAAGGCAGCTTTTCAAAACGGCAGGATGTCCAGCGCAGGCAGTGGCACGCGAAACATAGGGCGATGGAAGTTTGTGGATAAATATTTCGTCCCAGACACCACGCTTTCGGACTATGTTAAATCCCAACAAGCCAAGTCAGGCTTAGCCAAATCCGGTTGGGCAGCTTGCGCCAAGCAGCTCAAAAAAGTCGGCTCTGGATCAATGACTCGAGATATTCCCGGATGGGTCACGCGGCATCTTGGAGATTACAATTTCGGCACGGTCGAAGACCGCACGGGCAACATCTTTTCTCCCACCGTCGTCCTCACGAACACCTGCCGATATGCCGACAAGGTTCTCCGCGAAACCGAAAAGCTCCAAGGCCTCTCGATCGTCGGAGGCAAAATGAAAAAGCAAATGGAGCGGATCTTGAAACATAGAAAACTCAAACTCCAGGAGGCCGCGTAACGCCATGGCTGATGTCTCAGTAGAATTCGGAGCCAAGGATGTCGGGCTGCAAGACAGCCTGAAGAAAATCCAAAGCGAGATGCAGACCCTCGAGGGGAAGGTCAAGAGCGGCGAACTCTCCTTCGAGGAATTGGAATCCACCATGAAGCGCCTCGGCCAAGTCGAGCGCCTCGAGAAGCAACTCCAAGCGATCGGCAACGAGTCCGCAGGCGCGGCCCCCAAAGTCGGCGAACTTGGCAAGGACATCCAAGACGCCGGGAACAAAAGCGAGAAGATGGGCGAACAGAGCGGCATGGGTTTTGGCCAGTTTGTCGCTGGCGTCGGCCTGGGGCAAGTCGCCGCCAAAGCCTTCACCGCCGTCCTCGATTCCGCCTTCGCCGCCGTGCGTGGCACGATCCAAGGCTTCACTGACGCCCTCGACCTCGGCGGCCGCCTCTCCGACCTCTCCGCCAGCACTGGCGAGACCGCAGGCAAGCTCCTCGTGCTCGAGCGAGCTTTCGACAATTCCGGCATCGGCGCGGAGAAAGTCGGATCCACCATTGCCAAAATGCAGAAAAACATCGAGGACGCCCGCGATGGCTCCGGCACCGCCGCGAATGCCTTCGCCGCCATGGGCGTTTCCGTGGACGAACTCGAAGGCAAGCTCCCCACCGAGCAGTTCAAAATCCTTTCCTCCGGCATCCAATCGATCGACGACCCCACCCAGCGCGCTGCCGCCGCCATGGGAGTCTTTGGAAAATCCGGTGCCGAACTCCTCCCGCTCCTCACCAATCTCGACGGCGAACTCGGCGAAGCCCGCGACACCGTCGGCTCCATGGCCGAAATCATGGACCGCCGCAACGCGACTTTCGACGCCGTCGGCGACCGATTCAAAACCATCGGCGAAAAAGTCCGAGACTTCGCCGCAGGCATCCTCGACAAAGCCCTCCCCGCGATCGACGCCATCACCTCGGCCCTCTCCCGTATCGACGCCGCCAAGATCGGCCAAAACCTCGCCGACGCCTTCCTTGGCGGCCAAAAAGCCATGTCGGGATTCCAGTCTGCGGTGGATGCCATCAAGGTCGGAAATATCTCCGCCGCTTTTTCAATTTTCTGGGACAGTCTCAAACTCCAAGCCGCGCAGACTGCGGATGAGATTTACAAACGCCTGATCGCGGCATTCCAGAGCGCAGGTCAGTTGCTCGGGGAAATCTTCTCTCCATCGGGCGCGCTGATCGGAACCGTTGTTTCATCTTTTGAACTTCTTGGCCAGAAAGCCAAGACAGCCATTTTAGAAAATCTATCGGGTGCTTTTGATGGCAACATGCTTACGCAAGGCATCGCTGACAATTTGAAGGCGATGGCTGGAGAATCCCAGACGGCTGCGACTGCCATAGAAGATTCTTTGAAAGGCGCAGGCGGGCGAATTGCCGATCAGTTTATCAATGCTGGCAAAGCACTTCCGCAATCCTTTGAAGAAAACTACGCCAAAGTCCCGCCGCTATTTAACGATCTCGAAGGACTCCAGGCGAAAATTTCAGCTCAAGAAAAAGACATCGCTGCCAATGTCGCCGCAGGCAACGCCGAGCGCGAAAAGACCAACGAAACGCTCGAAAAAGAAAAAGAGGCGCGTGCCGAAATCGCAGCCAAGGCCGAGGAAGAAGCTGAGAAGCAAAGAGCCAACGCCGTTGCATTGGTCGAACTCGAGACCGCCATCAACACCGCCAAGGCCAGCGGCAACGAGGAATTGGTCAAGTCTCTCGAATCGCAAAAGCAGAAGCTGGATAATGAAAAAGAGATCGCAAAGCTGACGGCAGAATACTTGCCGCTCGTCGGAAACAACGCCAAGGAAGCCGAACGCCTCGCGACCAACATGGTCAACGCCAAAAACGCCGCCGCCTCCATCGGCGACACCAACGCCGTCGTCACCATCACCACCACGGTGGACGACACCCGGTGGAAAGACCTCCTCGCCGAAATCTCTGCAAACTCCAACCCGAAAGCCATCGCCGTCGCCCTCGAAGTCACCGGCAAGGACAATGTCCAAGACGCCTTCGCCACGCTCCAAAACATGGAGACGATCAACAAGAACTTCCAAGCCAGTTTCGAGACCCTTGGCGCCCGCAGCCTGGAAGAAGTGAAAGCCAACCTCGAAGGCATCCCCACCGAAGCGCAGAAGCAGCTCGCCCTCCAGATCACCGGAGAGACCGACATCGACCGCGCCATGGTAAAGCTCGACAGCTTCGCCGGAACCAAGACCGCTAAAGCCCTCCTCGAGACCCAAGGCTTTGAAAAGATGGATGAACTCCAAAACGCGCTCAAAGGCGTCGTCGGGGAAAAGCGCACCAAGATGATCGTCGAATCGCTCGGCGTGAAAGATGCCGAAGCCGCCAAAGAAGCCCTCGCCGCCATCCTCGGCGCGAACGGCAAAAAAGCCACCATCACCGCCGACGCCGACACGACCACCGCCGAGAAAAAGATCGCCGACCTTTCAACCAAAACCGCCAAAGTCCCCATCGACGGCGACACCGCCCCGCTCAAAACCTCCCTCGATCAATTCACCAGCACCGCCCAAAAGCTCACCCTCGATGCCAGCGACGCCATCAAAACCATCCGCGCCGAACTCCAGAAACCCATCAAGCTCGCCCTCTCTGGCGAGACTTCGGAAGGTTCTGGCAACAAATCCAGCGTCCTCTCGGGCCTCGTAGAGGACATTAAAAACCTCCTTACCGAACTAAACCAAAAACTACCACAGCCTGCTCTTTTTTAATATGAGCATTTATTTATCAAACGAAACAAGCTGGCCGATCTTGCAAAGCAAGCGGGAGCAGAAATTTAACAACGGGCTCATGGCCGTCAGTGCTGAATTCATTGCGCCGAAAGACATGCAAATCGAGGTGGCTGTAATCGAAAGCTCCGAAGGCGATTGCGATGTCTACCCAAGACCAATCATTAGTTTTGACACATCGCCATTTCAAAAAATATCAGCAACAGGCTACAAAATATTTAATCCACAACAGGATGAAAGTATTTTTCAGCAGCCTGTCGATTTAATTTTCGAGGTAGATTTTTTGGAGTGGGCTCGCGACGAAAACGGCCGGAAATTGTTCCCTTTACGCGAGGCATATCGCTTTGCCTCCAAAAAAATCCAGATCATTGCCGAATCTGGCACTGTTAGTGAGACATTCGATGGGCAGGCAACAATTCCAACTTTGTCGCGCCCATTAACTATTACACAAACAAAAAATCAATGGGCCGCAAACGAAATTTTTAATTTTGGGCGCCAATACGAGCAAATCACCACAGAATTAAAATCCCCCTTTGCGACGCAATTTTTATCGTCACTTTCCGAGCAAAAATTCACGCCAACGATCAGCACTTACTCTGCAACATATTCGGTAACATACAGTCTCTATTTTGGCATGTTCGTCGAACGCCCCCCCACAACATGACAAACCCACCGATATCTTTTGAAGCTCTCGCCCAGCGCGCGTCATCTGCCGCGAGCGGGGGATATCCATACTCCATTCGCGGTCGAGACCTCGATAAGAATTTCGTCTATGCTGCACCCGATTTTAATCTCGAAGAATTCGTAATCACAGAGCAGGCAGCCGCCGGGGGCCACCGACAACGCTCCGTAAAATTAAAAGCGCCGATTATGCCAGGCGAAAGACCCGACCAATATTTAAAATGGGACGGGGTAAAATGGATTGCCACAGACCAATTCCCTAAACAAAAGATACTGAGACCATGACAGATACAGAAACCGTTGGGTTTGAACTAATGACGCTAAATGGCATGCGCACCTTCGAAGTTGTCACCACCGATGAAGAAGGCAACGATACAGTGCAAGACAACGCAGAACCTTATTTTTGCAAAGGTATTTCAAAGACGGCCAGTGTTTTAACATTCACGGACGGCCCCTCTGGCCATTATTCAGCCCCTGCCGCCGATCCTAATTTTAGCAAGATTTATGCAAAAACAAGTTTTGGAACTCCTGTAGAAATCGGCGAACCAAAATGGGAACTTGTTAGCTACAAATCAACCCCTTATGGTGAAAAATACAAAAACGAAAGCAACTGGAGGTCAGTCCCAGGTATATGAACCCTCCGCACGACTTTTCACAATCCGCGCAGCTGGACTCCCCGACAGGCTACCCTTATAGCATATCCGCAAGAGATTTAATGCAGAATTTTGTCGCGGCCACGGTAATAGTGAACGAGGCCACGCCGCACGGTTCAGAAAATCTATTAAAATCGGCGGGCACTGTTGGGCTAGGCGGGCATGCCACTCGAGAGTTGTATGTGGTCTCGCCAATTCCTCCACCGCCTGGCGGAGGCGGAATTTACGTTTTAGGAAGCAAATTCGGCCGCATCGAATGGCTCCCAACAGAGGAATGCTAGCACAAGTCTTAAGTCTTAAGTTTGTAAGTTTTAAGACTGACCACCGAGACAATCACGCAAACCGCCACTTAAAACTTAATTCTTAAAACTTAAAACTCTCTGCCATGACCCTCGGCCGCACATCCTCCAACGCCATCAAGATCAAGACCGACGAAGCAGGCGGCGGCCTCCGCGCGGTCGAGTGCGCGTGTTGTGCTTCACCGTGTGGTGTGTGTCATAACTTATTGATACCTGAACCACTACGCGCTGTATTTACAAACGCAACTTCGGCGACACTTTGGGGATACGCTGCACGGTATTTTTTCGCTTACCCTGAAGAAGCCGGTGGCGGCTTTGAAGCTGAATGGGTCATAGAAGTTTTTGATGACGACGGGAGATTCGTTCTAGGTGCCGAAACCTTTATATCGTATAGCGGCGTCAGTAATTGCCTTAACGGTTCATCTCTTAATTATATAACCTTTGTTGGTCCATACATCGAAGGTGTCGGGTATTTCGGGAAAAAAGAAGGATGCTGCAGAATAACAGATACCTGCGTTGATTCAACTTTTTCCATAAATGGGCAAGGAGGTTTTCCTTGGCATTATATTACAATGGTGGACGGTGAACCGCGTTTTACACCAATCCCGGCTCCGGATCTTGTTGTTTCATGAAGCAAGACCTTCTAAGCCTCCGCGTCCAAATGCTCGCCCGATTCGGCCACGCCGCGCACCGCTTCGCTCGCGCAGGCTTCACCACCACCCCACCCGAAGCCCTCGCCACCCGCGAAGCCACCTGCCGCGCCTGTCCCGAATGGGACGCAAACGCACTCAACGCCACCGGCCGCTGTCGCAAGTGCGGCTGCTCCACATGGGCCAAGCTCCGCATGGCCACCGAGCGTTGCCCGCTCGGCAAGTGGGAACCCGTCGAATCGAAACCGGAAACCGGAGTGCTGAAACCGGAAATCTAACCGCCTCTTTCCGCCCTCCGCCTTCCGCTCTCCGCTCTAGGAGACGCTCGGAGCCCTGCCCGATTTGACACTCATGCCGCAAGCAGCGGCATGAAACTTTTCCTCGACCAAAAAGCCCGGCGATTCATCAAATCGGCCGCGTCGAATGTCGCGCTCCAGACGCTCGTCCTCAAACGCCGCGACCAGGTGCCGATCGAGGTCGTCTTTGTCGAGAACGGCGTGGCCGTCGATCCCCCCGCAGGCACGCAGACCACCGTCGCGCTCAAGTCCTCGTTCTCCGACGCCAACTTTCTCGCTCTGGCGGCCCACGGCCAAACCATCCTCGATCTCAACACCCAGCCGATTGAGGCCGCCTTCTCCTCGTCGCCCGACAGCATCTCCGCCTTCCTCGAGGTCAAGTGGACCGCTCCGAGCCAAGCTCTACGCACCGCGACCCTCCAAGTCGAAGTGCAAAACAGCGTCATCCTCGGTGACGAGCAGACCCCCGCCGCGCTGCCAGACGGCAAAGCCACGCAAGCTGAGGCCGAAGCCGGTCTCTCGAACGAAAAATGGATGACGCCGCTCCGAACGGCGCAAGCGATCACCGCTCTCGCAGATGCCACATTCTACGGCACCACCGCGCCTGATCCGGCACAATTCACTCGATGGGTCCACACCGAACTCGGGCGACTCTTCACATGGTTCGAAGGCGCATGGGTTGAGTTCACGCACTCCACCGCCGCATCCTCCACATCGACCGTCACCTGGACCGATGTTATCGGAAAGCCGTCCACCTTCGCGCCATCCACACACACGCACACGATCGCGCAAGTTGACGGCCTGCAAGCCGCCCTTGACGCCGCAGGCACAGGAGGCGGCACATCCGGCCCCACCGCGTGGGCCGACATTACCGGCAAACCCCTCACCTTTGCTCCATCCACCCACAGCCACGCAATCGCCGACACGACCGGCCTTCAAACCGCGCTCGATAGCAAGGCAGCGAACGGCCACACGCACACCACCGCGAATGTCACCGGTCTCGACACCGCCCTCGCCGGCAAAGTCTCCGGCTCCGGCGTAGCCTCGATCTCCGTCGTCCAAAGCCTCCCTGCCACCCTCGTCCCCACCACTTTCTACATAGTCATCCCCAGCGGAGCCACGACCGCATCAGCCGTGCAGCTCGGCAGCGTCTCGCTTTTCACCGGAGATGGAGGCGGAGACGATGGCGGCGGAGGCGGAGGCGGTGGAGACCCCGAACCACCATCCTGGGCTCCGACAGACATTGCCAACATCGCGCTGTGGCTTGATGCCACATCCGGCCTCTACGATGCCACGACCGGCGGAGCCGCCGTCACCGCCAATGGCGCGTATATCGCCCGCTGGGAAGACCGCTCAGGCAACGCCCGTCACTTCTCGCAGGCCACCGTCAACAGCCGCCCGACCCTCGCGACCGCCGGGCTCAATAGCAAAGCCACGCTCTACTTCGACGGCACCGACGATTTTCTTGATGCGACCTACTCACGCCCCTACGCCGCGCAAACGCTTTTCGTGGTGTTCGCAATAAACACTGCGAAAACTCAAGGCGCTTTATTTACCGAGTCGGAAGCCGGAGTCACGGATGTCAGCATTTACACTGCCGCAGTTCAGAGGACTACGGAGGTCGGCTCTTTTGTAGACGGCGTATCGACCACTCGCTCTCCAAAAATCTACACACTAGGAGCCTATTGCATCGGCACTTTTAGCCACTCCGGGAGCCAGATATTGAATTACCTCAATGCCGTCCCCGGAGCAGCCTTTGCAGATACTTTTCCGAGCGTGGAATACAATGTCGCGCGAGGCAGAATCTCTGGGAGAATTAACGCAGGCGGAAGCCTGACTGCCCCCGGCGCCAATTCCCTCGGCGAAGTCATCGCCTACGACCGCCTACTCACCACCTCCGAGCGCGACACCGTCCACGCCTACCTCTCCACGAAATGGGGGATTGCGCTATGAGCCGCTTTTTCCGCACTACCTCCGAGACCTACGAAGCCATCCGAACGGCGATGGACGATGCCAGCGGATTCCCAAATTCCAGCGCCTCCACATGGTTCGCCTCGGAAGCCCCGCGTGATGCGGAAGGCCACTGCCTCATCGCCGCCATCCCGCCCATCGCCTCGCATTTCGCCGTCGCCGGAGCCGAGGAAATCACCGCCGAGGATTACGCCGCCGCGCTCCTGCCATGATCATCTTTCCACAAAACCCCACGCTAAATCAGGAATACGAAGCGCCCGACGGCCGCCTGTGGCGCTTCAATGGCTTCGCGTGGGTCGGCTTCTCCCCACCGCTCACCGCCGACAAGATAACTGATTTCACGGAAGCCGTCGTCGCCGCCGCGCCGCCGACCATCGATGCCTCGCTTCTCACCACCGGCACACTGCCCGACGCCCGCCTCGCCGCCACCATTGCCCGCAGCGCCGACTTGACGGCGGAGCAAAATGCACGGATCGCAGGCGACGACGCGCTCTCGACGCGGATCGACTACCTCGCCGCGAATCTGGACCCTGCCGCGCTTGACAGCATTGCCGAAGCAGCCGCCTCGATCGGCAGTCTCCAGACGCAGATCGACGGCAAAGCCCCCACCGTCCACACCCACACCTCCGCCGATATCACCGACCTCGCCAGCGCGGTGGAGACCCTCGCCCCCACGGCAACCACTCCGGCGAACTCCGGCCTCGCCATCTCCGGCAACTCCCTCGCCACCGCTTACAACTCCACGATCGCCGATGGCGTCGTTTCCGTCGCCGTCGGAGGCGCTCCCGCCGCACCAGCCAGCTCGTGGAAATCAAAGAACCTCGTCCAAGTCCTCGACGACATCCTCTTCCCCACCATCCTCGCCTCCGTCGGCTCCGCCAAATCCATCACCCTCGGCGTGAGCGGAGCCAGTGGCGTGCTCGAGATCGGCAGCAGCATCGCCCGCACACTCACCGCCACATTCGGGCGCGGCACCATCCTCAACGGCACCGGATCCACCAACTCCAACCCCCTCGTGGGCGACGCCACCGCCTACACCTTCACCGGCACCGGCATTTCCTCCACCGCGCAATCTGGCAACGCGCTCGCCTTCACCACTGCCGTCGTCAGCGGCACCAACAACTGGGCCGTCACAGCCGCCCACGCCGCAGGCACCGGCGACTATTTCGACAACAAAGGCGTCTCTGGCACAAACCTCGCCGCCTCCCGCGCCTCCGGCACTGCCACCGACACCACCAGCGCCCCCACGATTACCGGCGTCCACCCCTTCTATCACCTCAAATCCTCCAGCCCGATCAGCGCCGCCGCGATGGTCACCGCCATCCAAAACGGCACCGCCACCAAGATCATCGCCGACTCCACCGGCACGCTCACGATCCCCTACGCCCCCAGCGCCCAATACCTAGCCATCGCCTACCCCAGCACCAGCACGACGAAGACCCGCTATTTCGTCACCGCCCTGGATAACGGCGCCATCACCGTCGTCTTCGCCCCCGTCGCCACCCTCAGCGTCACCACCGCACTCTGGACGCAAGGTTACAAAATTCACACCTCCAGCGGAGCGCTCACAAACTCCGCGGCCAACATCGAATTGAGGAACTCCTGATGCCCACCGGAATCGAACTCTCAGCCGGAATCGTCGTAGGAGCCGCCAAGCCTATCGATGCGAAATACGGCCCCTACGCCAGCACCGCCGCCGCGCTTTCCGACATCACCGGCGCCCTCCGCTACAAAGGTCTCACGATCGGCATCGAAAGCGGCAGCGCCGTGGTGGAATATTGGTTCCGCGACGGCACCACAAATGCCGACTTCGTTGAAAAAATCACCCCGCTCGAGGCCACAAACATCATCGGCCTGACCGATTTCATCATCGCCACCGCGCCAAGCCTCGACATCACCACCACCCTCCGCATCGGCGACGGCGCCACGACCACCTTCCCGATCGACGGCCTAGTCAGCAGCGATCCCGAGCATGTCCTCGTGGCTTTGAACGGCGTCACGCAAACCCCCACCACCGACTACCTCGTCTCCGAAGCCACCGGCACGATCACCTTCGACTCCGCGCCCGCCGCCGGAATGCAGATCTCCTGCACCGCCCTCGGCCTCCGCACCGTCCAGCCGCCGATCGATCCCACCCTCTACCTCTACGCCTTCGACATCAGCGCCAACGGCCTCACCACCTACAGCGGACGCCTCCTCAATGCCGACCGCCCCGCCGCGCCAGCACTCCCAGAGACCGCCACCACCTGGACCATCCGCCGCTCCACTCTCTCCGCCGCCGGCCAAATCCTCGCCACCGCCTCCGCCGTCGGATCGTGGGCTAACCGGGAGACTCTCGCCTACCAATGACAACGATTACCGAGAGCAACATCACCCAGCAACTCGATCTCTCCTCGTTCGAACTCACCCTCCCGCCGAGCGTCGTCGAATACCCGAACCGGTCGAGCTTCCCGAGCGTCGGAAAGCCGGACCG
>Ga0208090_1000092_pt1 | contig 19079 bp, 7 predicted proteins | sample LakMenEpi20Jul12_FD_150718 | JGI IMG/M metagenome (GOLD analysis project Ga0208090, IMG submission 150718) | Freshwater microbial communities from Lake Mendota, WI - 20JUL2012 deep hole epilimnion (SPAdes) | ecosystem: Environmental > Aquatic > Freshwater > Lake > Epilimnion/Euphotic zone ...
TCCGACGAAAAATGGATCGTATATTAAATTAGCTGACGGATCTTGGCAAAAATTATCAGTTACTTCAAGTTCCGTTAATTCAATTAATGGTAAAACCGGAAATATTACTAAAATATTACCAGAAGATATAGCCGGAGTTTTTGCGGATGATGCGAATAAAACATTATTATCTTCGAAATTACCTATATTTGATGGTGATGTCATTTCGACGACTGGGGCGAGATCGACCTTAACCTTAAAAGAAATTGAATCTATTACTGAAAATGTCGCATATTCATCAGTTATATTAAACAAAAAAGGTTTAGTAATTGGTGGTACTATCGGTGCAAGTACTGATGCTTATACTAAAGTAGAAAGTGATGGTAAATATGTAACTATATTAGCATTAGGTTCTAAAAATGCAAATAATGGTTATGCTGGTTTATCGGCGACTGGATTATTAGATAATTCAGTATTACCAGTATTTGATGGTGATGTAATATCGACTACTAATGCAAAAACAACATTAACATTAAAAGATATTGAAACTATTACTGAAAATGTGGCGTACTCATCAGTTATATTAAACAAAAAAGGTTTAGTCGTTGGTGGTACAATTGGAGCTAGCACTGATGCTTATACCAAAGTAGAAAGTGATGGCAAATACGTTTTAAAAACAGTAGTCGGGGTACGAAATACATCGGGTGGTTTTGCTGGCTTAGATGCAAACGGCGTTTTAAATAATGAACAATTACCATTATTTGATGGCGACGTTATTAATAGTTCCGAATCTAGAAATATTTTAGTTTTAAAAGATATGGTTGGATTAGCAACCGGAACATCATTTACTTCAGTTACCGTAAATAGTAAAGGTTTAGTAATAGGCGGGACAATCGGTGAAGTTTATACTAGAGCTGATGCTGAAGCTGCATTTATATCGAAAATTGAAGCAGGTGATAAAAATGCACCTAGTGGTTATCTAGGATTAAATTCTAGTGGTAAGATCGAAGCTAATTTCTTACCATTATTTACTGGTGATGTTGTATCAAGCGCTAATGCACGCAATGTATTAACTTTACCTGAAATTGATGGGTTAGTAGAAGGTATTAAGTATTCATCAATTACCGTAAACAAAAAAGGTTTAGTGGTTGGTGGAACTAGAGGTGAAGTTTATTCGAAAGACGAAGCTGATCTAGCATTCGCATCTAAATTAGTTTTAGGTGACCGAAATGCCGCCGACGGCTTTATCGGTTTAAATTCGAATGGTAAAATCGATCCGGCTTATTTACCAGCAATTACATTAAATTCAGTTCAAACTGTTACTACTATTGCGGAGCGTGATGCATTAAGTGTTCGAGTTGGTGATGTTGCGATTGTAGTTGGTAATATAAACAAAACATTTATATTATCTAGTATCGATCCGATTACTTGGATCGAAATGGTAAATCCATTGGGTGGTGTTACTTCAGTTAATGGTAATACTGGAGATATTAATCTTTCATTATCTAATTTACCTGGAGTTATATCGCACGAAAAATTACCAGCTTATACATCCGGTGATGTAATTACAAATACGACAACCAATAATTTAGAATTAGCCACAATTAATGGTTTAGTAGCTGGTTCATATAGTAAAGTAACAATTAATGAAAAAGGGTTAGTTACTGCGACTAGCCAATTAACGTTAGCTGATATTCCTAATTTATCATGGGATAAAATTACTTTAAATAAACCTACGACTTTAGCTGAGTTTGGTATTATTGATGTTGTATCATCTAATGATCCTAGATTTACTGATGCTAGAGCACCATTAGCTCATACACATATCATTGATGATATTACTGGATTGCAGTCGGCATTAGATGGTAAACTAATAGGTAATACAGCAATAGTAGCTGGTACTGGATTTAAAATATCATATGATGCGAAAGGTTTGGTAACAAGTAGTTCGGATCTAACATTAGCCGATATACCTGAGTTATCTGCGAGTAAAATTACAACTGGAGTAATAGATGTTAATCGATTACCAACTAATGTAGTTTTAACTGACGCTAATGGTAATTTGCCATCTAATTTAATTCCTGCGATTTCATTAACAAATACTATTACTCCAGCTTCGTATGCAGCTATGTCATCAGCTACTGCGACAACCGGGACATTAGCTATTGTAACCGATGATGCGGATTTAACAAAAAATGGATCATATATTAAATTAGCTGACGGTTCATGGAAAAAAATGACCGTTCCATCAAATACGGTTGCATCAATTAATGGTAAAACCGGAAATATTGAAAAAATACTACCCGAAGATATAGCCGGCGTATTTGATATTGATGCGAATAAAACATTATTATCATCAAAATTACCTATCTTTGATGGCGATGTAATATCAACAACCGAATCAAGAAATACCTTAACTCTAAAAGAAATTAGTGGGTTAACTGAAAATGTTGCTTATTCATCAGTTATATTAAACAAAAAAGGTTTAGTAATTGGCGGTATTGTCGGTGAGAATTATACTAAAGCAGAAAGTGATGCAAAATACCTAGCTAAAAATGATTTAACTGGTGATTTTGTAACTTCGATTAACGGTAAAAAAGGAACTATTACTAAAATTGAAGCTGATGATATTGCTGGAGTATTTAATTCTGATTCAAATAAAACATTATTAGTTTCTAAATTACCTATCTTTGATGGTGATGTAATATCGACAACCGATTCAAGAAATACATTAACATTAAAAGAAATTAGTGGATTAACTGCTAATGTAAGTTATTCATCGGTTATCTTAAACAAAAAAGGTTTAGTAGTTGGTGGTATTGTTGGTGAGAATTATTCAAAATCAGAAACTAATGATAAGTTCTTATCATTAGCAATTTCTGGTAATAGAAATGCACCTAGTGGGTTTGTTGGTTTAAATACTGCAGGTAAAATTGAACCATCATATTTACCGGCAATTACATTAAACAATATCAAAACAGTAACTACATTAGAAGATCGAGATGCATTGTTTGTTGCATTAAATGATGTTGTTATTGTTTCGAGTCTTAGCAAAACCTTTATATTAACGTCGAATACACCTAAAACATGGAATGAGTTATTAAGTCCAGCTGGTGGAGTAAGTTCAGTAAATGGTAATACTGGTGCAGTCACCGTCGATTTATCTAATATTCCAGGTACATTACCGTTAGATAAATTGCCTACTTATACATTAGGTGATGTAATAACCAATACCACAACTAAAGAATTAGAGTTAAAAACATTATCTAATTTAACTCCTGGTCAATATACGAAAGTATCGGTTAATAATAAAGGTTTAATTGTTTCTGCAAGTCAATTAACGGCAACTGATATTCCAAATATATCGTGGAATAAAATTACATTAGATAAACCAACTACTTTAGCTGGTTTTGGTATTGCTGAACAATATGCTACATTAATCAATAATAAAATACCGTATGATTTATTAAATCGCGATGTTATTGAAGGTGATGCATTACCAGCCATTGGCGAAGCTAATAAAATCTACGTTAACAAAACCACTAATACAACTCATCGTTGGGATGGAGCTGCTTTTGTTCAAATCGGTGGGGGTGGTGGTAGTGCTAATAATTTAACTGGTGTTTTAAATCTAAGTTTGATTCCAGATTTAAGTATCAATAAAATTACTGGATTGCAAACTGCATTGGATGGAAAACTATCTAAAAATGCGGCAATATCGGCCGGTACTGGGATTAAAGTAACTTATGATACAAATGGATTGATCGTAAGTAGCTCGGGGTTATTAGCCTCAGATATACCGGATTTAAATGCAAGTAAGATTACGGCAGGTATTATCGATATTAATAGATTACCAACTAATATCGTTCTAACTGATGAATCGGGTAAATTACCAGCTTCTTTAATTCCATCAGTAACGTTAACTAATACTGTTACTCCAGCTACCACTGCGGATATGACTTCGTCTACTGCAGATACTGGTACTTTAGCTATTATTACTAATGATCCAGATCCAACTAAAAATGGATCTTACATTAAGATGGATGATGGTTCATGGACTCAAGTAACAACACCGACTGATACGGTTGCGTCAATTAATGGCAAAACTGGAATTATATCAAAAATATTACCAGAAGATATAGCTGGAGTATTTGAACCGGATGCTAATAAAACATTATTAACTTCAAAATTACCATTATTTGATGGTGATGTTGTTTCTACGACTAATTCTAGAAATACATTAACATTAAAAGAAATTAGTGGTTTAATTGATAATGCAACTTATACATCAATTAGAGTAAACAAAAAAGGTTTAGTAATTGGTGGTACAATCGGAGAAGTCTATAGTAAAACTGATACTGATGCGAAATTTGTTACTAATATATCATTAGGTAGTAAAAATACAGCTGGTGGTTATGCTGGATTATCAGTAAATGGTACTATCGAATTAAATCAATTACCGATATTTAATGGTGATGTAATATCTACAGCTAATGCTAGAGGAACATTATCATTAAAAGAAATTGGTGGATTAACGGAAAATGTTAATTATTCATCAGTTAGAATAAACAAAAAAGGTTTAGTAATTGGTGGAACGATTGGTGAAAACTATAGTAAAACCGATACTGATGCAAAATTCGTAACTAAATTATCATTAGGTAGTAAAAATACAGCTGGTGGTTATGTAGGTTTAAATCTAAATTCAAAAATCGATTTAACCTATCTACCATCAATGACGACTAATAACGTAATTCCAGTTGCTACATTAGATGATCGTGATGCATTAAGTGCTAATATCGGTGATGTGGCTATAGTTGCGGCGGTTAATAAAACCTTTATATTAGCTGATACTGCGCCAATGACTTGGATGGAAATGTTAAATCCAACTGGCGGTGTAACTTCAGTTAATGGTAATATGGGTGCAGTTACAATAGATTTATCAAATATACCAGGAACGTTATCAGCGAGTAAATTACCTGCATATACAACTGGCGACGTAATCACTAATACAGAAACTGGCGAGTTAGTTTTAAGTCCGATAACTGGTTTAACTGCGGGTGCATATGCAAAAGTAGTAATTAATGAGAAAGGTTTAGTAATTGGATCTAGTGCATTAACGGCGGCCGATATCCCAGATTTATCTTGGGATAAAATTACCACTGGTAAACCATCAACTGCAGCTGATTTTGGATTAACTGATATCATTAGTACATCTAGATTACCAATAGATGATAATGGAATTGATAAATTAGTTACTGTTGGTAGTGATGGTAAAATTAATAGCTTGTTATTACCATCATTAGCTATATCAGATACATATACTTTCTTTGCATCAACTGCAACTAAAGATGATATTATCGCCGTTGGTAGCTCGGCATTAAATGCACAACAAGGTGATATCGCGATAGTAGGCGGAGACGCTAAAGCAACTTATATATTAACATCAAATACTCCGAATATATTAACAGATTGGGTTCAATTACAAACACCAGAAGGTGGAGTAATTTCAATTAATGGGCAAAAAGGAACCTTAATCTTAGATTATGCGGCTATTGATAATGCGTCTACTAATATTGTTACTGCTGGTTCTTATAATAAGGTAACCGTTAATACGAAAGGTAGAATAACTGCAGTTAATAATGAATCATATGCGGTATTAACTAATAATTTATTAGCGGCTGCTAATATACCATCATTTAGTGGCGATATAACAAATACCGCCGGATCTGTTAATTTAATATTAACCAATACTGGAGTTACGGCGGGAACATATAACTCAGTAACCGTTGATAGTAAAGGTCGTGTTGTTGCTGGTACTACTGAATTGATGTTGACTAATACTGGAGTAGTTCCTGGAGTTTATAATAAAGTAACAGTCGATGCTCAAGGTAGAATTACTGCAGGTACAACTGAATTAACATTAGATGAAACTGGGGTTGTTCCAGGAACTTATAATACGGTAACAGTTGATGCGACTGGTCGTATTACGGCGGGCTTATCGGAACCTACATTATCTGATACTGGAGTCGAACCTGGTTCATATACTTCGGTTATGGTTGATGCTAAAGGTCGGGTAGTAACAGGCTCAAATCCATCTACTTTAATAGAATATGGTATTACCGATGCATTAACGGCAGTTGATACGACATGGGGTATGTTTACTCAAGCTGTTTTACCAGAGGAAACTCTAGGTAATTTAGTTATGGGTGGTGGTGTTAGTTCAGTAAATGGTCATATCGGAGCTGTAAATTTAAACAAATCGGATATTGATTTAGATAACATTGATAATACATCTGATTTAGCAAAACCAGTTTCTATACCACAACAAGCGGCATTAAACATTAAACAAGATTTATTAGTTAGTGGAACTAATATTAAAACCATTAATGGTCAATCGATATTAGGTGATGGTGATATTACTATATCTGGCGGTAGTGGGGGTGGTTCGTATGTTGATCCGATAACTGGAGAAATTAATGGTTTAGATTTTGGTGTTTTAATTAATAAACCGACTTCATTATCTGGTTACGGTATATTAGATGCAGCACCATTAAGCCACGTAGCTAATACGAATTTACATTTAACAACTGCCCAAAAAACATTATTAAGTGGTTTAACCGTTTCTGCAACTGAATTAAATTATACCAGCGGATTGAATGCATCGATTACTTCATTATTAAATGCGAAACAATCTACGTTAGTTAGTGGGACCAATATTAAAACAATTAATGGTACTTCTATTGTTGGTGTGGGTGATGTATTTATATCCGGTGGATTACAAGCAACTCCGATTAAAACATCTAGTTATACTGCTAATTCAAATGATTTAATTCGAATAAATGCAGTTGGATTACCAGTTATAATTACATTACCAGCTAATCCAGCTGATGGTGCTAGAATCGGCGTTATTGATATCAGTAATTTATTTGCATCAAATCCAGTTTCGGTTGTTGCTACTGGTAGTAAAACAATTGAAGATGAAACTTCTATATTATTAGATATTAACGGAACTTATGTAACATTTACTTATATTTTAGCGACTCAAAACTGGAAGTTATTAGAATTACCGGTTAATGTAATGAGTACTGATGTTACGGTAGTAAATCAAAATACTGGACCATTTACTACAGTTAATGGATTATCTGGTGAAGTAACTATTAGTAGAGTTACATTAGATATTAATAACGTGGATAATATAAAACAATTACCGTATGCTCAAGCAATTCAAGTTTCGGGTGATGTTGTTAGTGATTCTACATTATTAAATTCCGGTTCTTTAGTTTTAACGTTATCCGATTCTGGTGTAAGCGCTGGTACTTATAATACATCTAATAATTCAATAAGACCAATTACTATTGATAGTAAAGGTAGAATTACGTCGGTTGGTGATGCGGTAGAATTACAACCTAATTTTGAGGCAATCACTAACAAGCCATATACCTTAGCCGGATACGGAATTGTTGATGGTGATATTAGTTATAAATTAAAAACCGCGACAACTGAAGTTGATATTAGTTTAGCTGCGGCTCCAACGGTCGATCAAACATTAGTTGCAACTAGTGCTACATCAGCGGTATGGATGGATAGAGCTAGAAATATTATACCGACTGATATTAAAACGGCGAATTATGTTGCATCATCATATGATTTAGTTATAGCTGATTCTAGTGTATCATCATTTAATATTACATTACCTGCATCGCCCAATAACGGTACGATTGTTGGTGTAATCGATTTAATGAGAACTTTTGCATCACATCCAGTAACTATATTACCTGGCAATGGAGCAGATGTAGAAGATGATACATCTGTCATATTAGATGTAAATAATACATATATTACATTTATTTACATTAGTGCGGCTACAACATGGCGCATTCAAAATATTCCAGTATCGTATGAAGGTTCTGGTGTCGTTTCTGCAATTGATGGGGGTGGGGCATAATATGTCAGTTTTAATACAGTTTAGAAGAGATGCTGCAGCGAATTGGACTGCAGCAAATCCAACATTAGCTCAAGGTGAAGTTGGTATTGAATTGGGTACGAATAATATGAAAATTGGGGATGGTATTGCAGCGTGGAATGTTCTACCGTATGCATTTAATTTACCAGTATTTCCTACATTCCCTACATTCCCGGCTAGTGGGTTGGTCGGAATTTCGGAAACTCAAACCATAACTAATAAAACATTAACGACTATTGCATTATATGAAACGAAAGTAGCATTGCCAGCTAATAATATTAATTTAGCTACTGGTAATTATTTTACAAAAACTATATCGGGAGCGACAACTTTTACGGTTAGTAACACCCCAGCTAGTGGTTTAGTTGGTGAATTTATTTTAGATTTAACTAATGGTGGTAGCTCTACTATTACTTGGTGGGGCGTTAAATGGGTAAGTGGAACTGCTCCAACATTAACAACGTCAGGTAGAGATGTTTTAGGCTTTTTTACTCATGATAATGGTTCTACTTGGACCGGTTTAGTAATCGGTAAGGATATTAAATGAGTGTTCGGAAAATAATACAGGGGGCTGGGGCGATATCGACTCCTGCTGCACCAGCGCCATTATATGTTGATGATGTTTTTTCGACTTATTTATACACCGGTGCTGCAGCATCACAAACCATCAATAATGGTATCAATTTAACTGGAATTTCTGCCGGTGGTACTATATTACATATAACTGGGAATACCCTTTTCGACTCAGCACCAAATGCAAATAAACTAAACGTATTCGGTAACGTAGCAGTTAATACAACAACTAAAATGTTTGGTACCGGCTCATTATCGTTTGATGGGGCTGGAGACTATATAACTTCAGATTACAATAGTTCATTAAATGTAGGTAGTGGTAATTTTACTTTAGAATTTTGGATGTATATTAATGTTCTCCCAACAGCATGGAAGCGCGTTTTTTCGATTATGAATCCGGCTATCGCCGTCGCGGCAGATGAAGGTATCATTATTGAAATATCTAATACGAATAAACTAGCGGTGGTGATTACTAGCGGTTCGACTGCTTATAATATAACCGACCCGACAATAGCTACTGCGACTACGTGGACCCATTGGGCTATGGTCAAATCAGGAACCACAATGACGTTATATCGGGGTGGAGTATCGGTCGGGTCAGTTACTATACCAGCCAATACTTCAGTAAATTTTAACTCAGCATTTCGGATGTATTTGGGCCGATGGCCAGGTGATACAGCCAGAGATTTTAATGGATATATTGATGATTTAAGGTTGGTCGTCGGAACTGCGAAATATACTGGTAATTTTACACCTCCAGTAACAGCATTACCATTAGATTCATTAGCTTCTGGTGGTGGATTGGTATGGGTAAAGGCTAGAACTGTTGGTGGTGATAACTTATTAGTCGATAATATACGAGGGGCAAATAACGTATTGATAAGTTCATCGACTGGTGCTGAGATTGCAAACTACGCATCAATTACTTCATTAACCACTAGTGGATTTACATTAGATAGTACTAACAATAGTAATTATAATGGGAATATTCTTCCTTATGTTTCGTGGTCTTTCCGCAAAGCACCTAAGTTTTTTGATACGGTTACGTATACTGGAGATGGAACTACTGGTAGACTAATTAGCCATTCACTCGGGATTAATCCCGGTATGATTATTATTAAAAGCACATCGACTACGGGAGATTGGCTTGTAGCTCACCGGTCTTACGGCGGACTTTCGGGAGAGGTAGCCGGCTATAACTTAACACTTAATACGAATGTGGGTGGAGGTAGTTGGCTTATCAGTAATACCGGGATCCCAGCGTCACCTAGCACCGTATTCAAAGTAGATAATCTAGGTGCAAATAACACTGGAACAACCTACGTAGCCTACCTATTTGCGCACGATACATCTAGCACTGGGTTAATACAGTGCGGATCTTATACTACTGACGCTAGCGGTATAGCATCGGTTAATTTAGGTTGGGAACCGCAATTTTTAATTTCTAAATCTGCTACTGGGACATCAAATTGGTGGATTGGTGATATAATGCGAGGTATGACGGCAGATAAATCAACCACATACTTATCAGCAAACACATCCAACGCTGAAGCGACGAGTACGCTGTACGGCGTTACAAGTTCCGGGTTTAATGCGGCAGCTCAAAATGCATCACAAACATATATGTTCGTAGCTATCCGTAGATCAACCAAACCACCAACTAGTGGTAATAATGTTTTTAGTGCTCAGTCTTATACTGGAACTAGTACCGCTAGATCATTTACTGGTATTGGGTTTTCGCCGGATATGATATATTATAGAGATAAGGCATTAGACTGGGGTTCTGGTGTAGGTGATCGATTACGTGGGAGCACTAATTTAAGTTTTGAAAATGATGGTGCTGAGTATTCATCGAATACAACATATACATCATTCGATATTGATGGATTTAGTATTGGAACTGGATTAAATGCATTTTTTAATTGGGGTTCTCATATAGGATCTGGATGTAATTTTAAACGGGCTACTGGTTTTTTTGATATAGTGTGTTATACCGGAACTGGTACTGGAGTGAATCAATTACACAACTTAGGTGTTATACCCGAATTATGTATATTTAAAACGAGGAGTGTAGTTGGTGATTGGGTCGTTTTAATTCGGAAATCCGACGGTAATTATATATACGGTAGTACGTTGGTTGCTGATAAATTTGCTTTAAATTCAGTAAATCCATTAACTTTTACATCCAGTGCGTCGGGACTCGGATTAACAGCATCAAACTTTACTACATTATCGCTATATAATACTTTAAACGCCAAATACATTGCGTATTTTTTCTCATCTTTAGCTGGTATTAGTAAAGTTGGTTCGTATTTAGGTAACGGTTCAACTCAAACTATTAATTGTGGTTTTGCTGCTGGTGCTCGATTTATTATTATAAAATGCGCTAGTTCCGCAGGCGATTGGTACTCTTGGGATTATAGTAGAGGTATTATTGGAGCGAATGATCCGCATATGTCATTAAATTCTACGGCTGCCGAAATCACGACTGATGATTCAATCGACCCGGATAATTCCGGATTTATAGTAAACCAAGTCGCTGCGACTAATATTAATGTTACTTCAGCGACTTACGTTTATTTAGCTATATCATAGGATAAATATGGAAATTTTATTAAAAGATACAAACCAAATCGTTACGGATATTGAATTTCGCAATATGTATCCGAATACCAGTTTCCCCCAAGTTTTAGTGCCTGATATTCTTGATGATTTTAATGCAGTTACTATTATGGAAGGGGCTCCGGTTACTCCGACCTCACCATATGAATATAGCCAACGGCAAGGTATCGAAGAAATTAACGGTAAATGGTTTACTAAATATGTATTGGGGCCTATATTTACAGATAATGAATATCAAACGGCGGACGAACAGTTAATCGCATATAAAACTAAAATTGATAATGACTGGGCAGCCCAAGTCCGAGCTAATCGTGATAGATTATTAAAAGATTCAGATTGGACGCAAATCGCTGACGTCCCGGTCTATAAAACAGCTTGGGCTAATTACAGACAAGAATTGCGAGATATTACATTACAGGAATCTTTTCCTTTTGATATTATTTGGCCAGAAAAACCAACATCTTAATCCCCAATAAATAGTACTATTGAGATTCAACAGAGAAAAATTAAAAATGTTCGCACAATTAAATGTATTAGTTAAGTTGAAGGAAGTAAATTAATGGCAAAAAATCTTTCATCCATTATGCGTATAGATACTACGGCTGCATTACAATCGCCGTTAAAAGGGTATCAAGTTTATACTACTGGTGGTCAAATATCAAAAGTATTAAATCCAACACTATCTAATTATTTACCAGATGGTATTAAAATAACAGAATCTAATACTATAGCTGGTGCTGGATTGCCGCATTATTTATCTTGGACTGCTTTAGCTAATAACGGAACAACATTTGTTGCGATATCATCCAATTCTAATATTGCAGCTTATAGTATTGATGGTATTAATTGGACTCAATCGAATTTACCGGATTATGGAGGTTGGGGTTCGATTTGTCATAATGGTTCGGTATTTTTTGCAATAATGACGAATAGAAATATAGGAGCCTATAGTTCTGATGGTATTACTTGGACTAAAGTTATTATACCTGGGATTGCAGAAACGGTTGGTTATACTAATATCGTTGCCGTTGGTAGTAAATTAGTAGTATCCCGAGCTGGGCAGTCAGCTTATAGTATTAACAATGGTGTAACTTGGACTCAAAATATTAATTTAGGTTTATTAACTGGTGGTTTCTTTGTAAGCGTAGCACATAATGGTTCGTATTATTTAGCAATTACTAATTCGGGTGGTGGTGCTGTGACTTCACCAGATGGTATTAATTGGACCCAACGCAGTTTACCATTTTCTAGTACTGGTAGTCATAAAGTAATCTCATTTAATTCTAAATTTTGTGTTTTTAATAGTGGAACTCCAACGACAGTAGCAGAATGGAATGTTGCAGTTTCGAATGATGGTATTAATTGGGCTGGTGTTGTATTACCGTATAAACTAACTGGTCGGTATTTTATAGCAGCAACAAAAAATGGAACTTTATGTGCGATAGCCAGCAATACTAATATTATCATGACATCATCGGATGGGCTTAATTGGACTGAACAAGCTGCATTACCCGTTTCCGCTAATTGGCAAGGAATTACTCAAAATACTTCGATTTTTTGTGCGGTTGCATATAATTCAAATATTGCAATTACTTCGACCGATGGTATTACTTGGACTCAAAGAACTTTGCCTGCTACTGCAAATTGGTGGGCATTAGCATGGAATGGATCTGTATTTTGTGCAGTTGCATATAATTCAAATATAGCAGCTACTTCGCCCGATGGTATTACTTGGACTCAAAGAACTTTGCCAGCAACCGCGAATTGGCGAGCATTAGCATGGAATGGATCTGTATTTTGTGCGATATCGACGACCTCAGTAATAACAGCAACGTCAGCTGATGGTATTACTTGGACTCAAAGAACGATCCCGTATTATGCGCAATGGTATGATATAGTAGCTGCTGGTTCTACGTTTTGTACCATTGGTACTACGTCTCCTATTAGTATATCAGCTATTAGCACAAATGGAATAAATTGGACTACTTCATCGAATGTAACTGAATTAAATCACGCGGTAAATCATTCGACGTTAGCCAGTAATTCTTCGATTTATGCTATTTTAGATTCTAATTCACCGACTGGTCAATATTCATCGGATGGATTAAATTGGACCGTAACTACATCATTACCGTCTGTTACTACAACTTATGGCTGGGTTGGTATGGCTTGGAATGGTTCAGTTTTTTGTGCGATTGCAACTGGTGGGACTGTAGCAGCTACTTCGCCTGATGGTATTACTTGGACTCGGCGGACTTTGCCGGCGACGGCTAATTGGCAAGCTATTACATGGAATGGTTCGGTTTTTTGCGCGATTGCGTCGTCGACTACTATAGCTGCAACATCACCTGATGGTATTACTTGGACTCAAAGAGCAATGCCAGTTTCTACTACGTGGTGGACTATCGTTTCTGGTGGGTCATTAATAGTTGCTATTTCCAACTCTACAAGTATAGCAGCGACTTCGACGGATAATGGTGCAACTTGGACTCAAAGAACATTATCATCATCTTCGAATTGGGCTTATATTGCATGGAACGGAACTGTTTTTTGTGCGGTTGCTGCTGGGACTGCTATAGCTACGACATCACCAGATGGTATTACTTGGACTCAAAGAGCATTACCGGTATCGACTTCCTGGCAATCCATAGCATGGAACGGAACTGTATTTTGTACAATTTCTGGTAATACTACGATAGCAGCTACATCACCAGATGGTATAAATTGGACTCAGCGCGTATTACCGATATCAGCCAATTGGGGAAGAATAATATCAAAAGGTAGCCATTTTTTATGCGTAAGTGATACTAATATCGCAGCTATTTCACAGGATAATGGAATCACTTGGATGAGACGGGTTCCTGATATTGCGACTGCATTTAAGGGATCTAGCAATGGTGTTTTTGCGGCAGTCCCAATGTCGGGTAATTCAACTTACATGTATAAAACTGATGGTTCATATTGGCAAAAATCATTATTATCCGGTAGTGTTAATTGGCCGGCGACTGCCTGGAATAATACAAAATTCGTAGCTACTAATACGAGTGGTATGTCGAGTAATGTTTCATATAATGGCTCTATTTGGTTTGCTGCCGGATTAAGAGGAACATCTATGGTCGATATAGTATACGGTGGATCATTATTTTGTGCAGTAAATAATTCTAGTACTTTTTATATTTCACCAGATGGTGTAAATTGGACGACAGTAGCTACTTACGCTGGGGCTACTGCTATTACATGGAATGGTTCTATATTTTGTGCAATAGAAACAAATAACAGTCGAGTTCAAACATCAACTGATGGGTTAACGTGGATATTACGAGCCTTACCTACTTCTACAGCATGGATTGATATCACAACGAATAATTCATTATTCGTTACTATTGCTTATGGTACTAATATCGCCGCTTCTTCAGTTGATGGTATTATTTGGACTCAAAGAACTTTACCTACGACTACCAATTGGCAAGCAATAGCGTTCGGTGGATCAACTTTCTGCACTATTTCGAAAGATACGAATATAGCCGCCACATCGACTGATGGTGCTACTTGGACTCAAAGAACTTTACCTGCAACTACTGCTTGGCGGGCTATTGCGTGGAATGGAACAGTCTTCTGCGCTATATCGTACGGTACGAATATAGCAGCAACCTCACCAGACGGGGCTACTTGGACTCAAAGAACATTACCAGCTACGGCTAATTGGTTTTCTATTGCTTGGAATGGGACGAGATTTAGTATTATTTCTGCTGATTCTAATGTTGCAGCTTATTCAACGGATGGTATTACTTGGACTTTAGCTTCCGGATTTACTGGCGGTGGTACTGCTATCGCATGGGGTAATAATACTTTTTGTTCGGTGTTTAATAGTAATGGATCGGCGGTTTCATCGGATGGGATTACTTGGAATTTACAATACGGTGCAAATGCTGGTTACGCAGGTAGTTCAATAACAGCTCAAGGTTCAAAATTCATTGTTGTTGGTGGTAGTGGTGTAGTTAGCTTATCAACTGATGGGGCGTCTTGGATCGGAAAAGGGGGTGCATGTACTACATTATCTGATGTTAGTGCGACTGATAATACTGTAGTTGCTTTAACTACTACTGCGGCATATAACACCGGAATGTATAGTTCGGATAATGGTAATACTTGGAAAATGTTTGGTAATCCGACTGTTTATACAAAAATAGCTAGAAGTCCATCGTTATATTGCTTGGTCTTTAGTATTTATAATTCAGTATTTACATCACCTGATGGTATTACTTGGACTCAATATCCATTACCGGTTCTTGGAGTTAATGCTTATAACTGGTATGGTTTTTGTTACGGTAATGGTTTATTTGTATTAACTGCTCAAAATAGTAATATATTATTAACATCACCCGACGGTATTAATTGGACGTTAAGAGCATTACCAGTATCATCATCATTTATTGAAATAACATGGAATGGCTCGGTGTTTATTGGTGTTAGTGCGACTACCGGTATTGGTATTATCCGATCGACTGATGGTATTAATTGGACTAGACATTTAATTGGATGTGCGTTTGCCTTTAATGATGTAGCGTGGAACGGAACAACCTTTTGTTTAATTTCAAGTTCTGCTGGATTAATCGCATATACATCTACGGATGGTATTAATTGGGTTATAAATTCACAAAAATCATCGTGGACTTGGTCTCGAATCGCAGCCAATAATAGTATTTTTGTAGTTGGGGGTGGTAATTTAGTTGATGCGATATATACATCGCCAGACGGTATTAACTGGACTAAACGATCGATTCCTAAAGGATTTACCGTAACGCGATTAGTTTATGATGGTACTATGTTTATCGCTAGTAATAGTAGTTCGACGGTTTCAACTCATATGTCATTATTAACTTCACTAGATGGTATTACTTGGACTGAACGATTATTACCGACCGCAGGAAATTGGATAGTTAATGCGGTAGATACAGTGGCAAAAGAATCATTATGTTGGTGTTTGACTAGCGGTGATTTAATTAAAGTATCATTAGACCCAACTACATTAGAAATACCGCCGGTTATCGATGCCGGATTAATAGATTTAATCATAAGGTAAATAAGTATGAATGATAGAATAGAATTTTTTTCAAATGGTATTGGCGTTGATCAAATCGAAAATAATACCAATGAACCATTGATTGGCTTTATAACTAAGGAAAACGAAGATGGTTCAGTTGATATTACTATAACTACAGTTGATGGTAAAGAAATAAATTTATTTACGATACCGTATTATACGACTAGTGACGATGCAGTATCATGTAACACTTCATATGCCGTTAAAATATAGTAAATAAATATAGCTTTAAAAGGATTAATATGACTAAAACATTATCTGATATTGTAAAAACCAATGATAGTATCACTAAAGAACTTATTGGTTTAGATAAAGTCAATAATACAAGTGACGCGGAAAAACCCATTTCTACGGCAACTGCATTGGCATTAGGCTATAAGCAATCTACCTTAATAAGCGGAACTAATATTAAATCGATTGGTGGATTAAGTATTTTAGGTGGTGGTAATTTAATATTAAGTGGTGATGTTGTAACTACTGGGAGTGGATCTACTTTAACTTTAAATTTAGTACCTACCGGCGTAACGCCAGGTTCTTATAATACAGTAACAGTTGATGCTAAAGGTCGAGTCATCACGGCAATGAATACAAAGACATTAACCACTAATAAAGCTATGGTAATGTCATTAATTTTTGGATATTAGGAGCAATAAATGGCGGCGCCAAATATAATGAATGCAAATGCGGTTTACGGTAAAACTGCATATTTAACACCTAGTGTAAATACGGCAGTGATTTTATTACCGAATCAACCCGGCAGTAATCAGGTATATAAAATCAATAGTATTACTGCAGCAAATTCTGATGGTATTAATGCAATCAATACTACGATTTCAATATACTCTAATGGTGTTATTGCTCAAAATTCAGCTCCGCAAGGTGGTACGGCATTTCCGCTAGTCAGTACAGTATCAGTTCCGGCTAATGCATCATTGATTGTTGTTGATAAATCAAATGCATTTTATTTAGAAGAAAATACATCAATTGCAGTTACTTCGGGTGCTGCTAATAAAATTACTTATATTGTTAGTTATGAATCAATAACATAAAAGGTATTATATGGCGAGTAAATACGGCGGTCGAATATTATCTGCAATAACACCAACAACAGTAGGTGGTTCTTATACTAGTTCCGCTGGTGGGATGTGGGATTTAGTTGCTCAATCTCAAGCAAAAAAAGCTTTGATATGGCCTAAAGGGTCAGTACCCCCATCGAGACCAACTATAGGAACAGTAACTTTAGTAAATAGTACTGCGACGGTCCCGTTTACTGGATCTGCGGATCTTGGAGCCAATGTATTAACTCAATATAATTTAATATGTTCAGATGGTCAAACCTTTTCTTCAAATACTTCGCCATTTACTGTTAATTTAACTCAAAATATCGTTTATACTTTCGCAGTTAATGGGTCTAATATCTCGGGCATGGGGGAAAGTAGTGTTAGTCCACCCATAATGAGATTAGGGACACCTACACCAAATACACCAGTATTTGGTAATAGTCAGGTTTCGGTTCATTTTACTCGAAATGATTCTAATTTATCAGGATTACCAACTACTTATACGGTTACTTCATCTCCCGGTAATATGACCGCTACTGGGACATCATCACCAATTACCGTAACTGGTTTAACTAATGGTACAGCTTATACCTTTACTATAAAAGCAGCTAATGATTACGGTGAAAGTTTAGTTAGTGGTTCGAGTAGTAGTATGATTCCGGCTGCGGTACCAAGTGCTCCTACTATTGGGGCAGTAGTAGGTGGAAATAAATTCGCGACAGTTCCGTTTACATTTTCAACTAATAATAATGGTGATGTAATTAGTAGTTATACCGTAACTTCTAATCCGGGTGGTATAACTGCATCCGGAACTACTTCGCCAATTACAGTAACTGGACTAAACGTAGATTTAAATTATACATTCACTATCGTAGCGAATAATAAAGCCGGGGCTAGTTTACCTAGTTCGGCTAGCAATAGTATTAGACCGGCATTAGTTCCAAGTCAACCAACTAGTGTTACTGCAGCTTATGGTTATTCAACTTCAACTAACGTCTCATTTAATGCGCCGGATAATGGTGGTTATCCAATCACACAATATACGGTAACGTCAAGTCCTGGAAATATAACAGCTACTGGTGCATCATCCCCAATTACGGTAACCGGATTAACTAATAATACTGCATATACATTTACTGTAAAAGCTACTAATATTTTAGGAACTGGTTCGACTAGTTCTGCGAGCAATAGTATTAAACCCGGAACGCCTAGTGCACCATACCTATCATCAGTTGTTTATAGTAGTGGGACGACCGCAACCATTAATTTTTCAGTTCCTGGGTTAAATGGTGGGTCTGCTATTACCGGATATATAGTTACTAGATCGGATGGTGCTACAGTTTCTGGGACAGCATCACCGTTAGTTATGGCAAATAATTTCGTTGATGGTACCTTATATACCTTTACTGTAGCTGCGATAAATGCCGTTGGTACTGGTGCTGCGAGTAATACTAGCTCGCAAGGAAGTCCAAAAATATCAGTAAATATCACATATAGTTCGGCTACTGCTAATTTAACTATTAATGACTCAATTATTACTAACGCGGCATACGGATTAGGATGGGATGGTGTCGTTCCGATATTATGTACGATTACGAATAATACTACCATCTACAGTACAGGCACCAGTTCTTATGCATTAACTATTGCTCCCAATATTCCAGCTTCTAGAAACCTTAAATTCATAAACAATGGTTATATCCTTGGTATGGGTGGTAATGGTGGTAATAGTGGCGGTCAAGCTAGTCCGGCTAATGGTTATATGGGCGGGCCAGCA
>Ga0208090_1000093_pt1 | contig 18976 bp, 12 predicted proteins | sample LakMenEpi20Jul12_FD_150718 | JGI IMG/M metagenome (GOLD analysis project Ga0208090, IMG submission 150718) | Freshwater microbial communities from Lake Mendota, WI - 20JUL2012 deep hole epilimnion (SPAdes) | ecosystem: Environmental > Aquatic > Freshwater > Lake > Epilimnion/Euphotic zone ...
GGTGGTGTTGGCGCTTTATCTTGCGGTGTATCCGGCAATTTTCGGTTGGTTTTGCGCGACTTTGGGAAACCCGTCGAAATCGCGGCTCGGGTGTTTGTCGCTGGCGTTGGTGCATGGTGCGATGTGGGCGGGATTGGAGTTGTTGCGCGGGTGGGTCTTTACCGGTTTCGGGTGGAATGGGCTTGGTGTGGCATTTCATCAAACGCCGGTCATGGCGCAGGCGGCCGATGTTTTTGGGGTCGCGGGGCTATCGGTGTTGGTGGTGTTTGTGCAGTCGGTGTTGGTGCAAAGCATGTCGCGGGTGGTGTCGAATCGTGGAACATGGCGGGTCGCTGATCTTCGGCCGCTCGCGGTGGCCTTGTTGGCCATCGGTGTGTGCGCAGCGTATGGATTTTTGCGGATTCGGATCGAAAAAAACCGCGAGTGCATTTCGCTCAAGGCTTTGCTGGTGCAGATCAACATCCCGCAGGATGCGGCGCGGGTGTTGTGGGAGCCGCTTGCGGTGCACATGGCTTACGAGGAGGAAACGCTCAAGGCACTCGAGGCGATCAAGGCCGCTGATCCGAGTGGCGCGAATTGGCCTGATTGGGTCGTGTGGCCGGAGTCGGCATTGACCGGCAGGATTTTGCGCACGGATGACGGCGGTTGGGGGATGTGGCAGGAAAACACCGAGACCATTTCGCAGGTGCGCAAGGCGGGGCGCTTTCATCTGATCCATGGCACCAACGAGCTTGAGGCAGAGGTGATCGAGGATGGTCAGTTGGTGATGAAGCCGAAGGGTCGCGCATGGAATTCCATCGCCTTCATGTCGCCGGAAGATGAGTTGCAAACTTACCGCAAGAAGCATCTCGTGATTTTTGGTGAGACGATTCCGTTTGTGGACAGTATTCCCTTGTTGAAGAAAATTTATGCGCAGCAGGCGGGTGTCGAGTATGGCGGGTCCTTCACGCCGGGGGATTCGTTTGAGCCGGTGAAGGTGCCTAATCTTGCGGGCGAGGTGATTGGTGCGATGCCATCCGTTTGCTTTGAAGATACCGTGCCGCGCCTGACGCGCAAATTTGTGAGGTCGGGTCCGCAGGTGATTGTGAATGTGACCAACGATGGTTGGTTCAAGGAATCGGCGGCGGCGGCGCAGCATTTCGCCAATGCCAAGTTTCGTGCGATCGAGTTGCGCAGGCCGATGATTCGCTGCGCGAATAGCGGGGTGAGTGCGGCGGTGGATGCGACTGGTAAGGCGCAGGTCTTGGTCGATGCGGCGGGTAGTCACTTCACGCGCGGGTCATTGCGCGTCGATGTGGCGGTGCCGAAGAGCGCGTCGTTTTCTCTGTATGCGCTGATCGGCGATTGGGCGGTGGCGCTCGGTGCGGTGGTGGCGTTTGGTTGTGCGGCGAGGAAGAGGAGGGGATGAGCATTGAACATTGAACATTGAACATCCAACATTGAACATCGAAGGGTAAGAGGAAAAAGAAACAACGTCTTCATCCACGATCCGCGATCAGCGATCTACAATCACCTTCATTTCGCGCCCCTTTTCGCCCTTTGCGGCAAATCTTTTTGGAGATGATTTCACACGCATCCACGGAGGTGCGGATGGTGTGATTGATGAATAAGTGAGTGTCTGATCCTAAAATAATCGCGTTACGGGGCGGTGCGCATCTCTGAAAGCATCGGCACTGAATCCGATTGAGAGGTTGGTTCATGGGTGACAGAGGCTATTTGCCTTTTTTTCCGCACTGTCTGGATTATAAATTTGGTATTCATATCCATTTTAGATCGAACGCCATGAAAAATAAAAATCCTACTGCACGCTTCGGCGTGGTTTTGTCGCGCGCCTTGCTTCGGTTCGTACCTGCCACTTTTGTTTTCGGCCTGATCATCCATGCCGTGACGCCGGTTGCAGCGGATCAATCTGATGCGTTCGATAGAACGGTGCTTCCGATCCCTGAGCCGACATATCCTTCCACTGCGACCTTGGATGCCCGCGATGCCAAGGCTCCGCCGCGATTTGAAGTGAAGGCCCCTTCGGGTGCTACGAATGTGGTCATCATTCTCATTGATGATATCGGCTTTGGCGCGAGCAGTGCCTTTGGTGGTCCGATCAGCATGCCTACCCTCGAGGGGCTTGCGGCAAAGGGATTGAAATACAACCGCTTTCATACCACGGCCCTTTGCTCGCCCACCCGCGTTTCCCTGCTCACCGGACACAATCATCATGCGAACAATGCGGGTGCCATCATGGAGTTGGCGACCGCATTTCCAGGCAACACTGGCATACGGCCTCGTCATATCACGACGCTTGCCTCCATCCTGCGACACAATGGTTTCAGCACTGCCGCGTTCGGAAAATACCATGAGACGCCGCCCTGGGAGGTTTCTGTTTCCGGACCCTATGACCGCTGGCCGACAGGCTCTGGCTTCGACAAATTTTACGGCTTCATCGGTGGTGAGACCAATCAATGGGCGCCATCGATTTTTGATGGTGTGACTCGTGTGGAGCCGCCAGCGACGCCTGGTTATCATTTCACGAGCGACATGACCGACAAAGCGATTCAGTGGGTGAGCGCGCAGAAATCGATGACGCCGGAGAAGCCGTTTTATATGTACTTTGCTCCGGGGGCAACGCACGCCCCGCATCATGTTCCCAAGGAGTGGCCTGAAAAATACAAAGGCAGGTTTGCTGGTGGCTGGGACAAGTTGCGCGAGGAGATCTTTGTGCGGCAGAAGGAACTCGGTGTGATTCCGCCGGAGACAAAGCTCACGCCGCGACCGAAAGAAATTCCGGCATGGGCTGACATGAGCGCGGAACAGAAGCGTCTTTTTGAAAAGCAGATGGAGACCTTCGCCGGGTTTGCCGAGCATACCGACCACGAAGTTGGGCGCCTCGTTGCGCAGTTAGAAAAGATCGGCGCTCTGGAGAACACCCTCCTGTTTTATATTGTCGGAGATAATGGTGCATCGGCTGAAGGTGGTCCCGAGGGTACCTACAATGAAATGATGGCGCTCAATGGCACGGTCGGAAAAGCCGAGCAGATGATGGATCGTATCGATGAATGGGGTGGCCCAAGCACTTTCCCGCATTACGCCATCGGCTGGGCATGGGCCACCAACACGCCGTTCCAGTGGGCCAAGCAAGTCGCCTCGCACTTCGGCGGGACGCGCAATGGCATGGTGATGTGCTGGCCCAAGGGCATTGATGGCGATGGCGGCGTGCGCAGCCAGTTTCACCATGTGATCGATGTTGCTCCCACCGTGCTCGAGGCAGTGAAGATTCCGCAACCAAAGACGGTGGAGGGGATTGCGCAGCGTCCGATGGATGGGGTGTCGATGCTTTACTCCACCGCCGATGCGAAGGCCAAAGACCGGCGCAAGACCCAGTATTTCGAGATGTTTGGCAACCGTGCGATCTATCATGATGGTTGGGTGGCTGCGACGCGACATTCGATCCCGTGGTTGATTGCGCCAAATCCACCGCTCAAGGATGATGTCTGGGAGTTATACCATGTGGATGAGGACTTCAGCCAGGCGGACAACCTCGCGGACAAGAATCCGGACAAGCTCAAGGAGCTCCAGGCCATCTTTGAAAAGGAAGGCATTCGCAACCATGTCTTTCCCATTGATGACCGCCGTTCCGAGCGCTTCGACCCGCAGATCGCCGGACGTCCTGACCTGCTCGGCGGACGCAAGTCGCTCACCGTTTATTCCGGCATGACCGGGATGATGGAGAACACCTTCATCAATGTGAAAGGTCGTCATCACACGATCGAGGCCGAGGTCGAGCTGAAGGATGATAAGACCGGTGGTGTCATCATTGCTCAGGCCGGATCTTTCGGTGGTTGGACACTTTATTTCAAAGATGGCAGGCCGCATCATGAATACAATTTCTTCGCGCTCGAACGCACCAACATTGCTGGTGATGTCGCGCTTGCGGCGGGCAAGCACACGATCGCTTATGAATTCATTCCCGAAGCCGACAAGCCCGGTACGGGCGGTAAATCGATCCTCAGTGTGAATGGCAAGAAAGTCGCGGAAGCGCAGATTCCGAAGACCCAACCTTTTGTTTTTTCAGCCGATGAGGGCGTCGATGTTGGAATTGATTCGGAGACAAATGTTTCGCCTGATTATCAACCTGGCCCACCCAGCGCCTTCACTGCCAAGATCATCAAGGTGACGGTGACGCAGAGGTGAGAGAGATTTGAACATTGAACATCGGAGGAAGTTTCAAGTTTCAAGTGTTCAGTTTCAAGAGAAGAGAATGAAGAGGTGGCCTCTTCAGGCAGGGACCTTTGTCCCAAAGGTCCGTTGTTGAATGCTTGGTTATTGAACAGGCGCTTCTTCGAACGGGAGCGCGGGCATCTTGCCCGCTGGAGAAGACGGAAGACTTGAAGAAGCAAGACACAAGAGATGAAGTTGCTTACGATTTGGCTTCTCAAAACTTGGAGCGGGACGCTCCAAGGACGGACTGGGACTGCAAATCCCAGCCACATGAAGAAGTAGCTTCTTTTTCACCCCAATAACCTTTAACCCATAACCTCTAACTCTCCCCCTTACATCGCGCAGATTTCGTCGATGGCTTTGAGGAGTTCGCGCGAGGGAGTGGGGGTGTCGAGGGCGTTGATGAGGTCGTCGAGTTGCGTGACATTTCTGGTGCCGACGAGGGAGGAGGTGACGGCCGGGTGTTGGAGGGTCCACTGGATCGCGAGGTGGTGAAGGGCGATGTGGTGTTGCTCGGCGAGTTGGGCGAGGGCCTCGATTTGCTCGCGATGGGCGTCGACTTGATCCGATTGCAGAAAACCTTCGGGTCGTGCGGCGCGAGAGTCTGCGGGGACGCCGTTTCGGTATTTTGGGGTGAGCATGCCTTGGGCCAGCGGGCTGAAGGCGATGCAGCCGATGCCTTCCTTGTGGAGCCAGTCGAGGATGCCGGCGGTTTCGACCGCACGGTCGAGGATTGAGTAGGGCGGCTGATAGATCAGGCAGCGTACGCCCATTTCATCGAGGATTTTGACGGCTTTTTTGAGGCTCTTGAGCGGGTATTTCGAGAGCCCTACATAGGTTGCCTTGCCACTTTGCACGGCGGTGGCGAGGGCGGACATCGTTTCCTCGAGTCGCGTGTGGGGATCAGGGCAGTGCGAGTAAAAGATATCGACATGGTCGAGCCGCATGCGCTTGAGCGAGTGGTCGAGCGAAGCGAGCAAGTGCTTGCGCGAGCCGTTGCTGCCGTAGGGTCCGTGCCACATGTCGTGGCCCGCCTTCGTCGAGATGACGAGTTCGTCGCGGTGGGCGGCGAAGTCGTGAGCGAGGATGCGGCCGACATTTTCTTCGGCGCTGCCGGGTGGTGGGCCGTAATTGTTGGCGAGGTCGAAATGCGTGATGCCGCGATCGAAGGCGCGACGCATCATGTGGCGGGCCTCGTCCTGGTTGTCGATATGGCCGAAGTTGTGCCAGAAGCCGAGCGAGATGGCGGGCAAGAGCAGGCCGGAATCACCGCAGCGCCGGTAGGGCATGCGTCCGTCGTAGCGGTTGGGGGAAAACATGGTTTAGATTCAAGTGGTCAGTTTCAAGAGGGAAGAAGAGTTAAAGGTTATTTGTTAAATGTTATTGGGCGGAGAGGAAGAGGAAAAGATGCGGCTTCTCGCAGGTAGCGCGGTCTCGCCGAGACCGCATCCATGGTGGCTTGGTGGGCGGATTTATTTTCCATGGCTGCTCAAAACATGGAGCGGGACGCTCCATAGACGGCCTGGAGCAAGATGCTCCAGCCACGATGAAGAAGCGGCTTCTTCATCTGCGATCCACGATCGGCTATCCACGATCTCTCTCCTCAAGTCAGCGCCTTGAGGCGTTGGAGGAGGGGTGGGTGGGAGTAGTCGAGCCAGACTCGGAGGGGATGAGGAGAAGGGTGGGAGAGGTGCTCGGCGGTCATTTTGGTGAGGGCGGTGGCGAGGGGCGTGGCATCGCCGGTGTGCTGTTTGGCGAAATCGTCCGCTTCGAATTCGTGGCGGCGTGACCAGGCGTTGAGAATGACCGAGAGGATTTTTCCGGCCGGTTCGAAGAGGATCGAGAAGAGCACGAGGCCGACATGAGGTGAGATCGTGGTGACGCCGAAGGCATCGAAGAGGAGTCGGGCGAAGTGGCCTTGTGGGTTGGTCGCTAGGCCGATGAGGAAAAAGATCGCGGCGGTCTGGATGATGCCGGCGGCGAGGCGTTGCTTGATGTGGCCGCGGCGGAAGTGGCCGATTTCGTGGGCGAGCACGGCGATGAGTTCGGGTGTGGTGCTTTTTTCGATGAGCGTGTCGAAAAGGGCGATCTTGCGATTTTTTCCGAAGCCGGTGAAAAACGCGTTGGCCTTGGTTGAGCGCTTCGAGCCATCCATCACGAAGACATCCTTCACGGGAAATCCGCAGCGGTTGCCGAGGTTTTCGATTTCCGATTTCAGTTCGCCTTCGGGCATGGGGGTGAACTTATTGAAGAGCGGCATGATGTAGGTGGGTGCGAGCCAGGTGAGGATGAGTTGCGCGATGGTGAGGAGGATCCATGCCCAGAGCCATGCGTTGGGCACGCGATTGAAGATCCACAACACGGCGGCGGCGAGTGGCAGGCCGATGAGCGCGGCAAGCAGGAGGCCTTTCAAGTGATCGGCGATGAAGGTCGCGGGTGTGGATCGGTTAAAGCCGAAGTGGTTTTCGATGACGAAAGTTTCGTAAATCGAAAAGGGCAGTGAGAGCAGCGATTGTCCGAAGAAAAATGCGGCGAGGAAAACGAGGCCAGCGCCGAGTTCCGAACTTGTGACGGAGCGGGCGAAGGTGTCGAGCCAGCCGAAGCCGCCGGCAAACCAGAAGATCAAAAGTGCGGTGAGCGAAACAGCCGACTGGAGGAGATCGTGTTTCGAATTCACCCGCAGGTAGTCGCGGCCGCGTTCGAGTTTTGATTCATCCAACACGCTGGTGAGTTCCTGCGGCACTTTTTCCGGAAAGGTTTTGAGGTTCAGCAAGGTGGCGACAAGTTCCAATTTCCAGAGCAGGAAGAGGGTTGCCACGATGAGGAGGGAGAGGAAATTCCAATCGGTCATTGCAGGCATCATGCACGGGGTGCGGCTCGCCGCAAGGCCGGGGCATGGGGGATGGCAAATGGAGGCTGGGATTGGACATTGCAGGTTGGGGGCGGCTGGGCTTAATTTTTCCCAGAACACATGATCCGCGCATTGATTTTGAAAGGATTGCTGCTGACCTGCCTTTGGTCTGTTTCGGCAGTGCATGCCGAAACCGATGCGAACACGGCGGCGGAGATTGGGGCGGTACCGAAGGGGCCTTCCGATGGTGCGATCATGACGCGCAAGGACGCCCGGGCGATCACGCTCAAGATTCCCGCGCCGCGGGGCATGATCGTCGACCGCCATGGTGAACCGCTGGCGCAGAATGCCGTGGCCTATCAGATTGCGCTGCAGTTTCGTCAGTTTGAAAAAGCCGATCGCGCGTTTGTGATCGACTGGGCGCGGACTCGTTTGAATGCCTTGGCGGAAACACGCAAGGATCTCGAGGCCAAGACTGATGATGAAATTTACGATCATTATGTTCACCGTCGTTGGTTGCCTTTGATGGTGAGCGGACAGATTGCCGAGAAGGAAGCCTTGGCGCTGGAGGGCAAGCTCCCGAGCGGTGTGGTTCTCAATCCCTTGTACCGCAGGTATTACCCCGAGGGTGAGTTGGCCGCGCATGTGATCGGATATGCAGGCAGTGTGGGCAAGTTGCCGACGGGGCCGATCAATTTCAATGAGCCGCTGTGGGAGGAATCGGAAGGTCGCTCGGGTTTGGAAAAAATTTACAACGCGCAGCTCACCGGTGATGCGGGCATGAAGAAGCTGTTGTTTGATGAGAACGGCAACAAGCTTTTGGAGGAGCAGGTCAAGCGCCCGCGGCCGGGTGGCACGCTGGTGACGACGATCGACCTCAAGTGGCAGCAGTTGGCCGAAAAGATTTTGCGTGCCGGTTGCAAGCGTGGGGCCTTCGTGGTGGTCGATGTCGTGACCGGCGAAGTGCTGGTGATGGCATCGCGGCCGACTTTCGATTTGAACAGCTTCATTCCGGGGATCAGCACCGAGGCATTCAAGCAACTGCAGGAAGACCCTTCTCAGCCCTTGTTTGGAAGGGCATTTCAATCGGCTTACCCGCCGGCCTCTGCCTTCAAGCCGATCGTTGCCTTGGTAGCCCTCAACAATGGCCTTGTGACGGAGGAGTCGACGATTTATTGCCCGGCTGCGATCAGCATCGGTCGCACGGTTTTCAACAACTGGAGTCGGGCGCCCGAAGGTAGCATCAATGTGAAGCGTGCGATCGCGAGATCGTGCAACACCTGGTTTTATCAGGTTGGCATCGACATCGGTCCGACCTCGTTTCTGAGTTTGGCGCGGAGGTTGGGATTTGGAGAAAAGACCGGACTTCCATTGATCGGTGAGACGCCGGGTTTGGTGCCAAATGACGAGTGGATGTTGAAGCATGAAAAGCGACGGATCTTGGATGGAGATACGGCCAACCTTTCGATCGGGCAGGGGAGTTTGTTGGCATCGCCGCTGCAGGTCGCGCAGGCGATGGCGGGTATCGCGAATGGTGGTGCTTTGCCGAAGTTGCGGATGATCTCGCAGGTGCAGGACACGCGCGGGCGGGTTGTGCAGGCGCCAGTGCCGGAGCGCAAGAACAGCTTGGGATTGACTGAAAAGGCGGTACAGGTGGTGCATCAGGGGATGTCGGATGTGATTCACAGCGGTGGTGGTACGGGCCGCAGTGCGGGGCTTGGCTATGCTGAGTTGTGTGGCAAGACCGGAACGGCGCAGTGGGGGCCGAAGTCGAAGAATCAACGGCTTGCGTGGTTTGCCGGATTCATGCCGCGCGCAAATCCGCGATATGCGTTTGCGGTGCTTTACGAAGGTCGCCCGGGCGAGAAGGTATCGGGAGGTCGCATGGCGGCACCGATGGTGCAAAAGTTTTTCCAAGGCATCAAAGGTGACATCAAGGAGATCATCGAACCACCGAAGAAAGCCTTGGTGGTGGTGAATGAGGAAACGGGCGAGGCGGTCGAGCAAGTCGCGCCAGTCGTGCAGATGGACGATGTCGATGAGGAAAGTGAGGACATGGATGTGGGTATTGATGGCTCGCCTGAGGATCGTGGTGTGATCCGGGCTCTGCCGGTGGATGGCGTGGTGGAGGGTTTTGATGCGATGCCGCCGACGGGTGCAGATTTTTCCGTTGATGGTGCTGCGATGCCTGCGCTGCCGGTCGAGGAGGAAGAGGTGATGGACGAGAATGTGGAAACCCAGTGATGGGCCTTAAAAGGCGGAGAACTGATCGTTTTTCCTGATGTTCTAGCTGGAGTTTTTCCGTCGGCTTCGCAGGATGTCAGTGAAATGAGCATCTCACCCGACGAATACGAAAAGCTTGGTCAATTTTATTTGGGCCGCGAATACGATCTCGAGGCGAAGAAGGTTGAGGATGGTTTGGTGCTTTATGATTCGAAGGATCTGGTGACGCACGGGGTGGTGTTGGGCATGACCGGATCGGGCAAGACGGGTTTGTGTTTGGCTTTGCTCGAAGAGGCGGCGATGGATGGCATCCCGGCGATCGTGATTGATCCGAAGGGCGACATTTCCAATTTGCTGCTCGCGTTTCCATCCATGGATGCGGCGAGTTTTCGGCCATGGATCAATGAGGACGATGCGGCGAAAAAAGGCATCACGCCCGACGAGCATGCGGAGAAAACTGCGTCGATGTGGAAGAAGGGCCTGGCCGAGTGGGGTCAGGACGAGGGGCGGGTGGCGAGGTTTCGTGAGAAGATCGATGTGAATGTCTTTACGCCTGGCAGCAAGGCGGGCATCCCGGTGTCGATTCTTGCGTCGCTTGAGGCGCCGCCGTTTGAGATTGTCGACGATGGCGAGTTGTTTGGTGAGCGCGTTGAGAGCACCGTGTCGTCATTGCTTTCCTTGGTTGGCGTGACGGCGGATCCGATCAAGAGCCCTGAAGCGGTTTTGCTTTCAACGATTTTCCAAAAGGCCTGGGCGGGAGGGCAGGACATCACACTCGAGTCCTTGGTGCGGCACATTCAGAAGCCGGCATTCGACAAGGTTGGCATCATCGACATTGAGTCGTTTTTTCCGGAGAAGTCGCGTCAGGCTCTGGCCTTGAAATTCAACAACCTGCTGGCATCGCCAGGCTTTGCGACATGGCTGGAGGGTCCGCCGCTCGACATTGCGAGCATGTTGCACACGCCGGCCGGCAAGCCGCGGATTTCGATTTTCTCCATCGCACATCTGGGTGATGCCGAGCGGATGTTTTTCGTGAGCCTGTTGATGAACCAGATGCTCGGTTGGATGCGATCGCAGAATGGCACGACTTCGCTGCGGGCGCTGCTCTACATGGATGAGATTTATGGCTATCTGCCGCCGAGTGCGAATCCGCCCTCGAAGCGGCCGATGATGACGCTGCTCAAGCAAGGGCGTGCGTTTGGTTTGGGGTGTTTGTTGGCAACGCAGAATCCGGTGGATCTTGATTACAAAGCGCTGTCGAACATCGGCACTTGGTTTCTTGGGAGGTTGCAAACCGAGCGCGACAAGATGCGTGTGCTCGATGGGCTTGAAGGTGCGGCGGGTACGCAGAATGCTAAATTTGATCGGGCTTCGATGGAGCGATTCATATCGGGCTTGGGCAACCGAGTTTTCCTGATGAACAATGTGCATGAGAGCGGTCCGATGGTTTTTCATGTGCGTTGGGTGATGAGTTATCTGACGGGCCCGCTGACACGGGGTCAGATCAAGACACTCATGGATCCGAAGCGTGCGGAGTTTGCGGTGCAAAGCGCACCGGCGGTGGCTGATGTTGCGCCGAATCCGATGGCCATGCCGCAATCGGTGGCGCCAGTGGCGCAAAAATCCGCGGCTCGTCCGGCAGTGGGCGCGGGTGTGCTTGAGCTGTTTGTGTCGGCGGCGGGTGGTGGTGAGGACATCGTGTATCGTCCGCATTTGTTGCGTCAGGGCACGGTGCATTTCTCATCAGCCAAGGCCGGTGTGGATGGCAGTCGCACAATCAACTTGGTGAATCCGATCGGCGCGCAGGGCATTGATTGGGAGTCGAATGTTGATGTCGCGCTGTCTGTGCTTTCGCCAGATCCGGCGTCGGGCGCGGGATTTGAGGAGTTGCCGGGCTTTGCGATGAATGCGGCGAACTACAAGCAGGTCGAAAAGGACTTTGCCGAGTGGATGTATCGCAATGAGCGGGCGGATGTGTTCAGCTGCGCGGCGCTCAAGGCATGGTCGAAGCTGGGTGAGAGCGAGGCGGATTTTCGGGCGCGGATTGGGCATCAGGCGCGTGAGGCACGCGATGCGGCGGTGGAGAAAGTGCGAGCGGTGGCGACGAAAAAAATCTCTGCCTTGGAAACCAGGCTGCGTGGTGCGGAAGTGCAATTGGCGAAGGAAAAGGCCGAGGCCAATGCGGCGAAGATGCAGGCTGGGGTGTCGATGCTCGGCGGTCTGTTGGGCGGCCTGCTCGGACGCAAGGCCGGGCTAGGGACACTCACGCGCGGAAGCACGGCGATCGGCAAAGCCAGCAGTGCGTACAAACAGCATCAGGATGTCGCGAATGCCGATGCCAAGGTGGCGGGCATCGCTGGTGAGTTGCAAACGCTGCAGGCCGAAATGGAAGAGGAGATTTCGAAAATTTCGGGATCGTACGATCCAAGCGCTTTGGTTTTGGAAACCGAATCCACCAAACCGACCAAGACCGATGTGAAGGTTGGCAAGGTCGCCTTGCTGTGGCTGCCCTACGGCAGTCGCGGCGATGAGGCCTGGTGAGGGGGAGTGAAGAAAAGTAGAAAGTAGAAAGCAGATAGATCGAAGAGGTGCCTTCTTCATAGGCAGGGACCTTTCTCCGAAAGGTCCGTTGTTGAATGCATGATTATTGAAGAATCAACTTCTTCAAGGGAGCGCGGGCATCTTGCCCACTTGGCGCCTGCGGCTACGGTTTCGGCGCCGCGGGCCGCGCCGCCCTACCGGGTGAAGACGGAAGAAAAGAAACAGCGGATTCATTCGCTTTTGCATGACATGGAGCGGGACGCTCCATGGACGGCCTGGATCAAGATGATCCAGCTACGGGTAAGAAATGGCTTCTTCTTTCGCCTTCTCAAAACTTGGAACAGAATGTTCCAAGGACGTACTGGGACTGCAAGTCCCAGCCACATGAAGAGGTGGATTCTTCAAGGGAGCTACGACTTCGCGAGAAGGGGTCCGCAGACCGAGTGGCGGGTGAGAAATTCATCGGCGAGTTTGCCGTAGGCTTGGGCGCCTGGGCCTGAGGGGTCGTGTTCGAAGATGGATTTGCCGTGGCTCGGTGCCTCGCCAATGCGGATCGAGCGTGGGATCATCGTGCGGTAAATTTGCTCGGGAAAGTAGTTGGATACTTCTTCGACCACTTGGCGTGAGAGGAGGGTGCGGCCGTCGAACATCGTCATGACGATGCCTTCGAGTCGTATATGTGGGTTGGCATCGGACTCGCGAATCTGATCGATCACGTGGACAATTTTTGCGAGCCCCTCAAGGCCGAACCATTCGCATTGAAGAGGGATGAGTATTTCATCGGCAGCAGCGAGGGCGGAGGTCATGAGAACGCCCAGCGAGGGTGGTGTGTCGAGTATGCAAAACTCAAAGAGGTCGTTCGGCTTGAGGCCTTGGAGGAGTTGGCGCAGGCGGGTGAGGTGGTCGTCGCTTCGGGCGAGTTCGATTTCGACGCCGGCGAGGTCCATCTCGGAGGGGATGATCGAGAGGTTGTCGCGTCCGCTGGGGATGATTTGTTCTTGGACGGTGGATTTGCCGAGCAGGACCGGGTAGAGGCTGTTTCCTTCGGGGGCTTCGACGCCGAGTCCGCTGGTGCAGTTCGCTTGCGGGTCGAGGTCGACAAGCAACACGCGTTGACCGCGAAGCGCCAGCGCGGCGGAAAGATTGAGGGCGGTGGTGGTTTTTCCCACTCCTCCTTTCTGGTTTGCGACGGCGATGACTTTCATGCAATTATACCACTGGGCGGCGGACACAATGAGTGTCACGAGAGGGAGGCTCTCATGCAATCAAAACCGCTGTCGAGGGGTGGCTTGCCTAGTCCTCGCGATCGGCGAGTTTGGGTGGGACAAGATAAAGCAGAACGCCGCCGCGGGCCGGGGGTGAGCATTCGATGGCGGCGAAGGCACCTTTTTTCATAACGACCGAGCCGTAGGGGGCTTCGATGATGTGTGAAATGAGGCAGGAGAGGTCGGGTTCGTGGCCGACGATGGCGACATGGCGGAACTCGGAAAAGGCGCTGAGTTCGCGCAGGGCGGTTTGCGGGTGCATGCCGCTAGCGAGCCAGTCTTGAATGATGGGTGCGGCGATGCCGGCGGTGGTGCAGAATTCCTCGGCGGTGCGGAGGGCACGCTCGTAGGGGCTGGTGAGAACGATGTCGGGAACTTGCTGCGCGTGGACGAGCATGCGGGCGGCGCGGCGGGCTTGCTCGCGGCCGATTTCGACGAGGCGTCGGGCGGCGTCACCCTGCGGGTGGGAATCCTCCGCCTTGCCGTGGCGCATGACGAGCAGTTGCATGGTGTCTTGCGGAACGAAATATCACATCGTCATGCCACCATCGACGGCGATCACCTGGCCGGTGATGTAGCGTGCGGCGGGGCTGGCGAGGTAGGCGACGAGTTCGGCGATGTCGGTGGTTTGGCCAAAAGTGCCAAGAGGAATTTTTGCAAGTACCGCTTCTTTCACTGCATCGGAGAGTTCATCGGTCATGTCGGTGGTGATGAATCCCGGAGCGACCGCGTTGCAGGTGACCGAGCGTCCGGCGAGTTCGCGGGCGACGGCTTTGGTGAATCCGATGAGGCCGGCCTTGCTGGCTGAGTAATTCGTTTGACCGGCATTGCCGATGAGGCCGATGACCGAGGCGATGTTGATGATGCGTGGGTCTTCGGCTTTCATGAGAGTGCGCATGAATGCTTTGACCGTGTTGAAGGCGCCTTTGAGGTTGGTGTCGATGACCGTGTCCCAATCTTCTTCCTTCATGCGCATGAGGAGCGTGTCGCGGGTGACGCCGGCGTTGTTGATGAGGATGTTGGGTGCGCCGATTTCGTTGGTGATGCGGGTGGCGAGGTCTTGTACGGCTTGATGGTCGGCGACATCGACATCGTAGGCCGTGGCGGATCCTGGAAACTCCTTATTGATTTCATCGGCAGCCTTGCCGCAGCTCGATGCGCTGCGACTCACGACGGCGACTTTGGCACCCTCGGAAGCGAGTTTGCGGGCGATTTCCTGACCGATTCCGCGGCCTGCGCCGGTGACCACTGCGATTTTATTGGCAAAGCGTGACATGCGCGAAGGGTGGTCGAGCGAGCGTGGGGGTGTCAATGCAGGGATTGAGTTTCAGGGGGGAGTTTCAAGGTTCAAGTTGGCAGTGTTAAGTTGTTAGAGATTGAAGAAGGGGAGTTTTCTTCGGGCTTCGACTGTTTGGGTTTTAAGAAATTAGAGCGGACCTTTCGGAAAAAGGTCCCTGCCCAGAACTTGGAGCGGACTTTTCGGAGAAAGGTCCCTGCCGGGTTTGAAAAGAGTCAGGGCGCGAGCAGGCGCTTGATGCGGCGGAGGATGAAGGCGATGAGTGCGATGGCGGCAAAGATCAATGCGGCGGCGAGCAGGAATCCCATGCCAAGTATGAGTGCCAGCGCGATGAGGACGCGTTGGATGGGCGAGCGGGCGTTGAATTTTTGGCCGAGGTTAGACCACCACGGTCCATGGAAATGCGGGGTGTCACGGGTTTTTTCTTCACGCAGGGGAGCGTTGGAAACATTCACCACCTCGACTTCGATCTCGGTCGCTTGTTTTGTCTCAGTGGGATTCATAAAAATGGGCGTGATGGTTTCAAGCTTCGGCATGTGCCGGCATGACGGTGGCGATGGTGGCTGCTTGGGAGAAAATTTGCTCTGCGGTATCGGCGATCATTTTTGGGGTCATGTGGCGGTAGGCTTCGATCGTGCGTTGGTCTTCATCAATGGGCAGGCCGAACAACAGATTGAGTGCCGCATTTTGTGAGGTTCGCGCCAGGGATTGTTGTTGGATCGCGAGGCTGCTGATGAGGGTGGCTCGCACGCGTTCGAAAGCGGCATCGGGGATGCCTTTGTGTGCAATTTTTTCGATTTCTTTGAGTAGTTCGATGCGTGCGAGGGCTGCCTGTTCCGGCGAGGTTGCGACATAGAAGATAAAGAGGCCGCTGTCGTAGCCGTGAAATTGGCTGGCACCGACCTGATAGGCGAGGCCTAGGTTTTCGCGGATGTGGGTGAAGAGTGGGCCTGCCATATCGGAGACGTATTCGTGGATCATGGCTAGCGTGCGTCGATCGGGTGAAATGGCCGACGCGCCGTGGTAGCCGATGGTGATGACCGCTTGTTTTTTTGGCAGGTGATGGATCAGGTCGGCGCCTTGTGCGGCGATGGTGTCGGGCGGCGTCCAAATTTCACCGGCGGGCAGGGCAGAGAATTTTTCGGTGATCAGGCTGAGCATGTGTGCCGAATCAAAATCACCGGTGATGGCGATGGTTGTGTTGGTGGCATTGAAGTGGCGCGCGTGGTGCTTGATCAGTGAGTTGCGACTCAATGCAGCGAGGCTGTCGAGTGAGCCGAGTGGTTCGAGGCCATAGCTGGTGCCGCTGAATGCCGCGGCGCGAAGGGCGCGGAATCCGACATGCAGCGGGTCCTGTTGCGCTTCTTCGAGAGCGGCGAGTTGGCTGGCTTTTTCCGGTGCGATCGCCTCATCGCTGAGTGCAGGGTTAAGCATCACATCGGCGAAGAGTTCGATGATTTCCGCAGCATCGTTGGCGAGTCCGCCGGCTTGGATCAGGAGGGCGTTGTTGCCGGCGTGGGCGGAGACGGATGCGCCAAGTGATTCGAGTGAAACGGCGATGGCTGCGGCGTTGCGTGTGGTGGTGCCTTTCGGGAGAGTGGATGCGAGCAGTTGGTTGATGCCGTTGGTGGCGGATGTTTCCGACGGGAGGCCTGCGCGGACGGCGGCCTGGATGTGAATGAGCGGCACGCGGTTGTCGGGCAGCAACGCGATGCGGAGTCCGTTCGGCAGCGTATGAACGGTGGCATCGGCTTTCGCGTGGCGAGTGCTTGCGGCTTGGGATGTCGCGGGGGTGTCGAGTGGATCGATCACCGTGTGGATGAGTCGCTCGCGGGTGAGGCGAGTGGCGGCGCGGCGGATGTCGGCTTCGGTGATGAGCTTGATCGAATTGATCTGGCGGCGTGTGAAATCGAGGTCGCGTGCTTCGAGCCAATTGCTGGCGAGGTCGGCGGCGCGGCCTGATGCGGTGGTGAGCGAGCGGAACTGGCTGGTGATGATTTGGCGTTTGGCTTTTTCGATTTCGTCGCCGAGGTCGGAGCTTTGGATATCGGCGAGTTCGAGCATGATTGCATCGACGAGATCGCCGGCGAGTGATGGCTCCGCTTCGGCGTTGATCGCGAAGAGCCCTTCGCGAGCGGGTGATGACCACGAGAAGGAGGAAATTTCCAACGCGAGCCCTTTTTCCTCGCGGATGCGGCGGTAGAGGCGTGCCGAGCGTCCCCGGCCGAGGAGGGTGGCGAGGACATCGAGCGCGAGTGCGTCTGGGTGATCGATGGATGGAATTTTCCATGCCAGCGTGATCTTGCTGGCGGGGACCGCGAAGGTGTCGCGTGCGAAACGAGGTGCGACTTGGGGTGGGTCGGCGACGAGCAATGGTTCCTTGCCGCAGCCGGGTTGGCATTCACGGGTGAGATCGATGAGTGATTGGCGAGCTTGTTGCGGATCGAAGTCGCCGGAGATCACCATGAAGCAGCGATCAGTTGTGTAGCGCGTGCGGTGGTAGGTCGTGAGGTCGTGGTATTGGATTTGGTCGAAGAGGTGGCGGTGGCCGATGACTGGGTGGCGGCGCGGGTCGCGTTGGAAGGCGGTGGAAAACAGGAGGCGTGAGGCGGCGTTGTCGGGATCGTCGAGACCCATGTCGATTTCCCGGCGGATGATGTCTTTTTCCTTTTCGAATTCCGATTCCGGCAGGATGGGAAAAAAAACCAAGCCGGTGAGGCATTTGAGAAACATCGCGAGCGAGTCCGAGGGGCCGTCGATGTAGTAGACCGTGCGATCGAAGCTCGTGTATGCGTTCCAATGCCCGCCGGCCGATTGGACGGTAGCGGCGAGTTCGCCGGCATTGAAGTCGCGTGTGCCCTTGAAGACCATGTGTTCGAGAAAGTGCGAGATACCCGAGCCGAGATGGTGGTCTTCGTGCATGCTGCCGGTTTCGACCCAGATTTGGGTGCTGATCACCGGATTTGCCGGTTCCGGCTGGAGAATGACGGTAAGTCCGTTGGGCAGGGTTTCAACGGTGGCGGTGGTGGCTGGATATTCCATGAATTTCCTACTTGGATACCGGGTATCTTGGGTGCTATCCATGACTGATGCAACGATGGCTTTTGATTGGTGGCGCGATCTTATTGCTGCTCTTTGGGGTAGGTCTGCCGACCGCTTGCCATCTCTACAAACAAAGCCGTCCGCATCCCGTGTGGGTGCCGATTCCTGTCAACCCCGAGGCGCCTTTTGGGTTTCTCGATGAGACCGTCCGCACGCTGACTTCAAAACTCTCCGATCGCGACAATCTAATACGAATCGGCCGGAGGCTTGATTTGAAAAATAAGTGGGAGATGACTTCCGACGAAGAGGTGGCCGATGAGATTGGCAACAGGCTTTATGTGAAGCGCGGTGAGATGGATACGCCGATGGGAAGCGTCCCGGCGATCCATGTCGGATTTCGAGGGACCAATCGCGACCGTGAAATTTCCTATGCCATGATTGAGGCCCTGCTGCCCGATGTGTGGAAAGCATTGGGTATCGAGCCGCCGAAGAAGCCGTGATGGCTCAGGCCTTGCCTACATGAGCGATCACGCGTGAGCGATCGAAGCGGGCTTTGGGTGCGGCGGCGTATTTGTCGGACGGATCACGATAGCCAAGCGCGCAGGCAACGACGGTGGCGTAGCCCGAGTTTTCAAGTCCGAGCGCGCGATCGTAGGCGGCGGGGTCGATGCCTTCGAGCGGGCAACTGTCGATGCCGAGCATCGCGGCGGTGGTCATGAGTTGGCCGAGTGCGATGTACACCTGGCGGGAGTTCCAGGCGCGGCGATCATCGGTCGACATCGATGAGCTGAAGCCCGAGATCATGCCCGCCAGTGTTGCGAAATTTTCCGTCGGGCATCCCTGGACTTCGGCCATTCGGTTGATCCATGCGTCGATGTCGTTTTGGGTGAGGTCGGTGCGGGTGGTGAGAACAACGAGGTGTGAGGCATCGGTGACCTGGGGTTGGTTCCATGATACCGTGCGAAGTTCGCTGCGGATGGCGGGATCGTTGACGACGAGAAATTTCCATGGTTGGAGCCCGAACGACGAGGGGGTGAGGATGAGAGATTGCTCGATTGCGTTCCATGTTTCCGTATCGATTTTGCGGTCGGCATCGAATTGCTTGGTGGCGTAGCGCCATTGCAGCGCGTTGAGGGCGGAGGTGGTGGAGGTGTTCATGTGGGAGAGGGTCAGTAGCCGGCATCCATTTCGAGCGGCAGGGAGATCATTGGCAAATCCTTGAGGGTGAAAAGCAGGATCGCGCCGTATTCCTTTTCGAAGCGGTTGTCGCGGGTGTTGAGGCCGAGGGTGAAGACCCAGTTGCCGAGGTCTCGATGGATGGTGTATTGTTGAAGTTCGAGCACATTGTCATCGAGTTCGGTCGTGTGTTGGGTGCCGAAGCCCCAATTTTCCGTGAGGCTAGTGTAGGTGCGTAGTGTTACGCGGTTGGTGTCGGTGAGGTAGGGATGCTGATCGAGGCGTACGAAACCGAGCGAGCATTCGAACCAGTCGACCGGTTGATAGTTGATCGAACTGTTGATGCTGGTGAAACCGGGGCCTGAGGTG
>Ga0208090_1000094_pt1 | contig 18964 bp, 15 predicted proteins | sample LakMenEpi20Jul12_FD_150718 | JGI IMG/M metagenome (GOLD analysis project Ga0208090, IMG submission 150718) | Freshwater microbial communities from Lake Mendota, WI - 20JUL2012 deep hole epilimnion (SPAdes) | ecosystem: Environmental > Aquatic > Freshwater > Lake > Epilimnion/Euphotic zone ...
GAGCCATGCGGCGCCGCTGGTGAGGAAGAACATCACCGGATGGCGCAGTGAGCGGTCGATCCCGGCGCGCAGCAGGGCGTCCTGTTCGGAAGATGAGGTGGTGGCGGAAGACATCGGCTTGCGGGTGAAAAGGGGGGGCTTCAGTTGGCGGCTGGAGTGGTGGCAGCGGGGGCGGCCTCTGGGGCGGGGGCCGGAGCTGCGGGGGCAGCGGCGGGCTCGGCTTGCGGAGCGACCGCCTGCTCGGGTTTTTCCACAGCGGCGGGTTTCGAAGCGGCGAGTTTGGCGGCGACTGCCGGGATGGCGGCCTCGATGGCCTCGGGCGTAAGGCTGGCAGCTTGGGCGGCGATCACCTCGGTCTTGGTTTGGTAGCGTGCCTTGGCGGCCTCGTCCTCAAGCGTTTCGGGGGCCTTGCGGTTGAAAAGAACCACCAGCGCCAGGATCAATGCGAAGGCAAAGAAGGTGGCAAGCCCCCACCAGAATGAGGCAAAGCGGATCAGCGGGTTGTCGCGTGACGGGTCGGTGGACATTGGCGGGATCAGTTGGAGAGGTTGGCGGATTCGAGGATGCGTGGGTCGCGGTTCGGGTAGAGCGAGTGCTGGCCGACGGCGCGGAGGAGGAAAAAAACGAAGGCGGCGCCGATGCTGACGAAGGCGAGGATGTCGCCCCAGAACGCGCCGGGGATGGCGACTTGGATTTCACCGAAGACTTCGGGCTTGATGTTGCCGAGTGAGATGCCGCGCTCGGGGATGGTGATCAGGTAATGGTCGAGCACGTGCATGCAGAGCGTGTAGGCGGCCATGATGGCGAGGGCCTTCGGGTTTTTCTTGAGCCATGCCTGGAGGAGGATCACGAAGGGGACCACGAAGTGGCCGAAGACCAGGGCGATCATCGCAATGTTCCAGTTGCCGGTGTTGCGGATCAGGAAGTAGGAAGTTTCTTCGGTGATGCCGGCGTACCAGATGAGGAAGTATTGCGAGAACGCGATGTAGGCCCAGAACACCGTGAAGGCGAAGAGCAGCTTGCCCATGATGTGGAAGTGCTCGCCGCTGGTGACATGTTTGAGGTGGCCTGCGCTCTTGAGCCATGCGCAGACGAGAATGATGACTGCCATCGAGTTGAGCGCGGATCCGGCGAAGAGGTAGACGCCCCACATCGTGGAGTACCACTTGTAGTCGATGCCCATCATGAAATCGAAGCCGGTGAAGGTGATTGTGAGGGCGAAGATGATGAGCGTGTAGGTCGAGTGGAAGCGGGCCTTGAGGAGGCGCGAGGTGCCGGGGTTCGGGTCGGTGTCCTGGGCGGTGGAAAGTTTGCGCAGGCCGATGATGACGAGTGAGAGTCCGAGGCCCCAGAAGATCACGCGTCCGTACCAGAACGGCAGGTTCATGAACCAGTACTTGTTGTAGAGCAGGTGGTCGACGTGGTGGAGGTGCTCCTTCACATTGCCGTGGCCGGCGCGCTGGATGTTCATCCACTCGTAGAGGTACTGCTGAACTTGCGGGAAGAGCAGCGGGATGCCGAAGAGGAACATCCACGGGTAGGTTGATCCGAGGTTTTCGAAAGTGCGGCGGACGGAGGTGCCCCAGCCGGAGTTCGAGACGTTGTGAAGGAGGGTCCAGAAGCATCCGCCGATCGAGAGCGTGAGGAAAAAGTAAAACGCGAAGAGCCACGAATAGGCGAATGAGCCACGGGTTTTTTCCGGAGCGAGGAAAAGCAGGTAGAGACTCGCGGCGGTGCCGACGAGCGCGATGAAGAAGGCGATGCCTTTCACGCGGGCGACCTTGGAGCTATCGAGATGATCGCCGTGGATGGCGATTTCTGCGGAAGTGACGGGATGGTGGGCCATTTCTGGATGGGGGAAATTATTTGGAAGATGCCTTGGCGGCCTGGAGCGTGCGGACATAGGCGACGATCGCCCAGCGGTCCTTGACCGGGATGTTATAGCCGTAGCCGCTCATCATGCCCTTGCCGTTGGTAATCGTGTGGTAGAGGCGGCCGTCCGGGTAGGATTCTTCGCCGAAGGAAGGAAGAAGGAGGTTGGCGATGCCGGGAACGCCGTAGCGGCTGGTCATGCCGAGGCCGTCGCCGGAGGATCCGTGGCAGACCGCGCAGTAGATGCCGTAGCGTTCTTTGCCGCGGGTGATGAGTTCGTGGGCGTTCTCGGCGGTGAGTTGGAGTTGCTCGGGCATGCCGGTGCCGAAGAAGCCGTTGAGTTGGCCGGTGTGGTAGTAGTCGGGCGTGCCGCCGAATTCGTATTCGGGGATGCCGCCGATGCTGGACTCGCCTGCAGGGTTGAAGCCGCGGGGCTGGGTCTCGGGCACAGGGAGTCTGCCGCCATGGCCGTCGGCGAAAAATGCGGAGGGCTGTTGGGCCTTCAGTTTGTCCTGCTCATCCATGTCGGGGAAAATCCGGACGGGAGGCTGGGAGAACTTCTGGCCGCGGATGCCGAAGATGCCGACAACGAGGAGTGCGATGATCGCGTAGGCTAGGAAAAAGTAGCGCATCAGAAAGAAGTTGTTGGTTTCAAGTTTTCAGATTTCAGCATTCCGGTTTTGACCTTCAGGCATCCTCTTCTTCGACGAGTTCGATGTTGTCGCCGCCGATTTCGGCGAGGAGGCTGCGGGTTTTTTCCGGGTTGAATTTTGGATCGCGTGCTTCGATGGCGATGAAGAAGCCATCGTCGGTGGCGCGGTGAAATTGTTTGCTCGCGAAGAGCGGGTGGTTGAGGCGCGGGAGTTGGATCAGCGCAAGCAGGCCGAAGAGCACGGTGAAGCCGGAGAAGAGAATGGTCAGCTCGAACATCACCGGGAAGAAGGCCGGGATGGTGAAGATGTTGGCGGGCTTGGCCTGAACGATGGTCGGGTAGATCACCACCTGCGTCGAGTAGGCGAGAGCGAAGGCCGTGGCGGTTCCCGCCATGCCGCCGAAGAATACGAACCAAGGAAGGATTGAGCGTTTCATGCCCATCGCGCCATCGAGGCCGTGGATTGGGTAAGGCGAGTAGCAGTCCCATTTCCGAAAACCGGAGTCGCGGATTTTCTCCGCTGCCTTGTAGAGGGCGGAGGCGCTCTTGAACTCGGCGAGGTAGCCGTAGACGCGTTTGCGGGTGGTGCTCACGGGTGAAAAGGTTGGGTGATGGTTGTTGAAACTTATTTCGAGGAGACCAATTCCTTCTGATAGGCGGCTTCGCTGGCGATGCCGTGGTCCGGGTGGTGTTCCTTGTCGTCGTGGTGAGGGTCAGACTGCGGGAGTGTCCATTTCACCTCGGCGATGTTGATGCAGGGAAGAAACTTGAGGAACAGCATGAAGAGCGCGAGGAAGAGGCCAATCGTGCCGACAAAGGTCATCATTTCCACGCCGCTGGGGCTGTAGGTTTTCCAGTCGCCGGGGAGCCACATGCGGGCGAGGGTGGTGACGATGATGACGAAGCGTTCGAACCACATGCCAACATTGACGCACATGGCGACGGCCATGATGACCCAGAGGTTTTCGCGGCAGGCCTTGAACCAGAAGAGCTGTGGCGAGAGCACATTGAGCGACATCATCGCGGCGTAGGCCCACCAATAAGGTCCGGCGATGCGGAACTTGAAGGCGTCCATTTCATAGATCGCGCCCGAGTAGAATGCGACGAAGAGCTCCATCAGGTAGGCGTAGCCAACGATCGTGCCGGTGAGCAGGATGATCTTGGCCATGTTGTCGATGTGCTTCATCGTGATCAGGTCCTGCAGGCCATAGATGAAGCGTGCGGGGACCATGATCGTGAGCACCATCGCGAAGCCGCCGAAGATCGCGCCGGCGACAAAGTAGGGTGGGAAGATCGTCGTGTGCCAGCCGGGGACTACCGAGGTGGCGAAGTCGAAGGACACCACCGAGTGCACCGAGAGCACGAGTGGGGTCGAGAGGGCGGCAAGCAGGAGGTAGGCCATTTCGTAGTGGCTCCACTGGCGGTTGCCGCCGCGCCAGCCCATGGCGAAGATGCCGTAGAGGAATTTGCGCAGGCCGGGTTTGCAGCGGTCGCGGATCGTGGCGAGGTCGGGGACCATGCCGAGGTACCAGAAAATCAGGGAGATCGTGAAATAGGTCGAGACCGCGAAGACGTCCCAGAGCAGGGGGGACTTGAAGTTTTGCCAGACTGCGTTGGCATTCGGGATCGGGGCGAGGAACCAGGCGAACCACACGCGGCCGACGTGGAAGGCCGGGAAAATGCCAGCACAGATCACTGCGAAGATCGTCATCGCCTCGGCGGCGCGGTTGATCGAGGTACGCCAGTTTTGACGGGTGAGAAAGAGCACGGCGGAGATCAGTGTGCCGGCGTGGCCGATGCCGATCCAGAACACGAAGTTGGTGATGTCCCAGCCCCAGAAGACACGGTTGGTCATGCCCCAGACGCCGACGCCGGTGGATACGAGGTAGGTCAATCCACCGCCGACGCCGATGAGGGCGATGAGGGCGGATGGGATGAAGAGCAGCCACCAGAGGAGCGGTTGCCGGTTTTCAAGAACGCCGCAGATCCGCTCGGTGATCCAATTGTAGGAGCGGTGGTTGAGGATGAGCTGTTCGCGTTCGAGGACCGGAAGTTTGATTTCCGGTTGGCTTTCGTTCGCAGCTGGGGTTGAGGATGCCATGGTGGGTAAATGCTGAAATGGTGAAATCAAACCATGTGGATGGTGGCCTTGCCGACGAACTTGGCATCGGGCATTTCCGGGTTCGGGTTTTTGACCCTTGCCAGGTAGCTGGTGCGCGGGCGGGTGCCGATGTAGTTGAGGAGGTCGTAGTTGCGTTCGATGTTCTTGCTGCGGCCGAGGGCGGATTTTTCCGCATCGAGCAGGTTGCCGAAGGTAATTGCGTTGGCGGGGCAGGCGTCTTGGCAGGCGGTTTTTACCGAGTCGACCGGGATGCGCAGGGTCGAGGTCGAGACCTGCATTTCGGTGGAAGCTTTGCCGGCGACGAGCGCTTCCTGTTTTTGTCCGCGCTTTTGGCGGATGACCGAATCCTTGAGGCGTTGCACGCAGTAGGTGCATTTTTCCATCACGCCGCGCATGCGGACGGTGACGTTCGGGTTCTTTTGGAGGTGGTCCGGATCGCCGACCGCTTTCTTGCCGAAGGGGCCGTGATAAAGGTTGTTGGTGATGAGCGGGTTGCGCTTGTTGTAATCGAAGAAATTGAAGCGACGTGCCTTGTAGGGGCAGTTGTTCGCGCAGTAGCGGGTGCCGATGCAGCGGTTGTAGGCCATTGCGTTGAGTCCGTCTTCGGTGTGGATCGTGGCGTTGACTGGGCAGACCACTTCGCAGGGGGCAGATTCGCAATGGACGCAGGCGACCGGTTGCGGAACGAGTGCCGGATTGTCAGCATCGAAATCGTTGTCCTTTTGCGTGGCGAAATAGCGATCCATGCGGATCCAGTGCATTTCGCGGCCCTTTGCGACCTGATCTTTGCCGACGATCGGAATGTTGTTTTCCGATTGGCAGGCGACGAGGCAGGCGTTGCAACCCATGCACGAAGAGAGGTCGATCGACATGCCCCACTGGTGGAGCGGGTCGTTGATCAGTGCTTCGCCTTTGCGGTCTTCGGGTTTGTAGAGGTAGACATTCGGCGGGGCGTGCGAATCGTTGCCCTGCTTTTTGACGTTGGAGAGCTGTTGCTTGAAGCCGCCTTTGTCGTCGTGCGAATCGATCGTCGATACCTCGCGGGCGAGGGCGCGTCCGTACATCGCGCTGTGTTCTTGGGTGACGGCGATCGGGTAGCGTTTGCCGGTGATGGTGATGCTGGCGCCGGTGGCGAAGTAGCTCGTGGCGGCGTCGCGGAGCGGGTAGGCGTTCACGCCGCGGTTGATGCCGACGAGTCCGACATGCGAGGTGTTGCTCGGGCTGCGGCCGAGTTGGTCGTCCTTGTCGGTGCCTTGGCCGTAACCGAGCGGGATGATGATCGTGTTTTCCGCTTGGCCGAAAGAGATCATCACGGGGATCTCGATGCTGCGGCCGTTGAGGGTGACCGAGATGACCGGGTGCTTGCGGTGGTTGGCTTCGCCGTCGGGTCCGACATCGGCGTACTTGCTCTCGACGCCGAGGACTTTCGTGACTGGTTCGGGGCTGACGATGATGTCGTAGATGCCGAGTTCCTTGGCGGTTTTGGGTGCGATGAGGGCGGCGTTGTCCCAGGTGATTTTTGAAATTGGATCGGGCGCTTCTTGGAGCCATGCGTTGTCGATCCAGCGGCCGTCGTAGATTGAGGCATCGGTGGCGAAGACCACTTCAAGCGCCTTCACGGTTGGGTCGCCTGCCTTGCCTGCGAGGATGTTGGCGGCGGCGATGTCGGCCTCGGCCGAGGCGCTGAGGCTTGGGCTGGCAAGCGGGTAGGTCGACTCCGCGTAGAAGCCGTCGCGCAGGAGTTTTTTCCATGCCACGTCGCTGGCATCACCGAGGGCGGAGAAGGTTTCGCGCACGGCGGTGAAGGCGGGCGAGGCGGCTGCTTTTGGGCCCTCGCCATTGAGCAATTTGCCATCGGCCGAGAGCAGGGCGAGGAGGAGTTCAATTTCCGAGACGCAGTCCGAGTAAAGTGGGAGGATCATCGGCTGGACCACCGTGTAGGCGCCGCCGGCGCTACGGGTATCGGTCCATGACTCAAGGTAGTGGGCACCCGGAACATGCCAGGTGGCCGCGTGGGCGGTCGCGTCCGTGCGTTCGCCGAGGTGGATGCTGGTCTTGAGCTTTGCCAGCGTGGCGGAAAAATCGAGGTCGGCGGGGGCGTCGTAGATTGGGTTGGCCGGAGTGGTGATCACCAAGGTGTCGACGGCACCCGATTCGATGTCCTTTTTGAGATCGGCGAGGGTGCCTTTGCCGGTCGCTTCTGTTTGCAGGGCGACGAGTGGTTTGCCTTCGCCGATGTTGCCGAGGGCGAGGTTGATTGCGAGAGCGAGGTGGTGGACGGCGGCCGGCTGGCGGGATCCGGCGAGGACCATCGAGCTGCCCTTGTGGGCTTTGAGGTCGGCGACGAGTGGCTTGATCCAGGAGAGCGTTTTGGCATCGGTCACTTTGTCGACGCCACCGGCTTGCGGGATGCCGAGTTCGCGAGCGATTTGGCCGGCGATGTGGAGGATGCGGCTTGGTGCCGAGCGCAGGCGGTGATCGGCCATGCCGCCGGTGAGTGAGTAGGCTGCCTCGACGACATAGAGGCGGTTCATCGAGGACGCGTCGGGTGCCTTGTCGTAGGCTTTTCCTTCGGGTTTCCTGCGATCGAAGAACGGTGTGACCGGGCCTTGTGGATCGGTGCCGGCGAAGTCGCAGTCGAGCGACACGATGCGGTCGGCCTTGGTGAAATCGGCGGCGATTTTCACGCCATCGCCAAGGGCCTTGGCTGCTTCGCCGGTGAGCGGCTCGTATTGGTAAAACTTCGCGGCGGGGAATTTTGCGGTTAGCGCGCGCTGAAGGCGGTTGCGGGTCGGTGAGTCGTCATCGCCGCTGAGGAAAGCGATTTTTGACGCGGGGTTGATGGCGAGAGCGGCGAGGGCGGCTTCGAAATCCGCGCGTTTGGCGGCCTTGCCGGACTTCAGAAATTGGCGCGAGCGGTTCGGCGCGTAGAGGTCGAGGATCGAGGCCTGGGCGAAGGCATCGGTACCGCTGGCGTCCGGGTGGAGCGAGTTCGGCGCGAGATGGGTGGGGCGGCCTTCGAAGGTGGTGATCACCAACGGTGTGGCGCCGCCGCTGCGCGGCATCGAGGACGCGTAGTAGGTTGCCTTGCCGGGGATGACCCACTCCGGGGCCTTGGTGTAGGGGACGATGTAGGTTTCCGGGCGGCGGCAGGCGGCCATGCCGAAGCCGGCGAGCGCCGAGGAGGCACCCATCAGCTTGAGGAACGAGCGGCGGGTGTTTTCGGCCTCTTCCGGGCCGGACATTTCGGCGGTGCCGTTGGGGAATTCGCGATCGAGCCAGTCGCGGAACATCGGGCTGTTTTCGAGTTGACCGGGACTGCGCCAAGCGGTGGTGGTTTCGCTTGCGGGGACCTCGGGGTGATGCCAGATGCGCTTGCTCATGGTTGACTGCGGAAAATGGGGTGGAAAATCGGGTTGGGGGGCGGATCAGTGGTGGCAGGTGGCGCAGCTTTCCTTGGGTTTCACATCAAACTGCTCCTTGAGTTTCAGGCCGAGATCCTTGGTGGTTTTGACGCCCAGCTGCGGGTTGTTGGAGATGAAGGTTTCGGCGTTGTAGTCGAAGTTATAAACTTCCTCGAGCGGGCGGAGGTGCTTTTCCGGGGCGCGGTGGCAGTCGAGGCACCAGCCCATCGAGTGGCTTTGGTCCTGATAGACCACTTCCATTTTGTTCACATCGCCGTGGCAGCTTTGGCAGGAAATCCCGCGGTTCACGTGGGCTGCGTGGTTGAAATAAACGTAATCCGGCGATTTGTGGATGCGCACCCATTCGATCGGCTTGCCGTCGTAGCCGGGGAAGGCTGGGTCCATCGAGCGGTGGAGCGGGGCGAGCTTGGGGCTATCGCGCTGCACGTGCTGGTGGCAGTTCCAGCAGGTGTTGCTGGTGGGGACATTCGAGTGGCCGGAGACATCCACGAACGAGTGGCAGTAGCGGCAGTCGAGGCCGAGTTGATCGACGTGGATCTTGTGGGAGAAGGGAATCGGCTGGGAGGGTTGATAGCCAACGGTGAGGGCTTTCGGCGTTGCGTAGTAGTTGAACGCGAGGGCGACCCCGGCGACTGCGGATCCGATGCAGACAGCAATTTTGAGCGGCAACAGATTGGACCAGCGGGGAAAAATATTTGCCATGGTGTTGACGGAGCGTGAGCTTCTGGGTTCGTGATTTTTCACGAATATCACCCGCGGGTTGAAGTCGCCGCCGGGCGGCGCGAGCATGCAAACCAACAAGCCCCTTGCAAATGAAAAAAAGGAATTCCTTCGGATTTTTTAAATTTCAGTCAGCGGCTTCCGTTTCGCTTTGCGGGGGTGCCCAATTGAGACCTTTTTCCTTGCGCCACATCCGATAGAGTTTGAAGCGATCCTTTTTCGGTAATTTGAGTCGTTCGGGGTCTTCGCTGAGAAATGTTTCGTAGGTGCCTGGGCTTTCCTGCCGTGTGTCGAGCCCCTCGGGCGGCGGCCCTTCCATGCGGTTGGTGACGCTGTGCAATTGCTTAGAAACGCGTGCGAGATTGTTCGAAATACGTGTGAGGATCAACGCGAGCAGCAGGAGCACGCCCAGGATCGCTGTGAGGAGGATCAGTTCGGTTGATGAGATCGCATCCGGCATGGCGGAAGGATTTCATTCCCGGGCGGAAAAAGAAAGCGGGAAGAGCGGGGGGGCGCGGTGATTTCTCAGTGTGGCCAGCGCGGTGGCGGCAAGTGGTGGCAGAGGGCGGATTTGAACCGCCGACCAAAGGCTTATGAGTCCTCTGCTCTACCGCTGAGCTACTCTGCCGGAAACTTCCATGCGCCATAGGGTGATCCGTGGCGCGGGGCGGCGAGGGTTAGCTTGCTGCCGTGGGAATGTCCACCGAAATTTTCCCTGCGGAATCACCTCATTGCGTGAATTTTTTCGTGGCGATATGTGCGATCAGGTGGCTGGGGTCTTGACCCTTTGCAGATCATTCCACAGCTTCGGCGCATGTCCGATCGGAACGCTCGTAAAGCGAAGCAAAAACATGTGGTGGTGGTGGGTGCCGGGCCAGGTGGCTTGACCGCCGGGATGCTGTTGGCGCACCGGGGATTCAAGGTCACGATTGTGGAGAAAAACGATCGGGTTGGCGGACGCAACTCGGAAGTGCGCTTGGGTGATTACTCGTTCGATCTGGGGCCGACCTTTCTGCACCAGAAATTTTGCCTCGATGAGATTTTTGCCGAGTTGGGCGGCAAGAGCGAGGACCACATGGAGTTTGTCGATCTCAATCCGATGACCAAGTTGAGCTGGGGTGAGACCTCGATGCACACCTTCAGCGACAAGGACAAGATGGCCGGTGAGATTGAGCGGGTGTTTCCCGGAAGCAGTAGCGGATTTTTGCGCTACATGGATGAGCAGGGAGAAAAGTTCCGCGCGATCTATCCGTGCCTGCAGTATCCCTATCACAAACTGACAGCGTTTTTGCGTCCAAATTTGATCAAAGCTTTGCCGCATGTTCTTACGACTCGGAGCGTGCACGATGTGCTGGGCGATTACTTCAAGGACGAGCGGCTCAAGCTCGCGTTCACCTTTCAGGCGAAGTACCTCGGCATGTCGCCGTGGCATTGCCCGGCATTGTTCAGCATCCTTTCCTTCACCGAGTACCGATATGGAGTGTATCATGTGCAGGGTGGCCTGAACCGCATTTCCCAAGCGATGGCCGATGTTTTCACATCGATGGGTGGCGAGCTTCGCCTGCAATCGCCGGTGAAACAACTCATCCACCAAGGCCGCGACATCAGCGGGGTGGAATTTGAAAATGGTGGCAGGCTCAATGCCGATGCGGTGGTGGTGAATGCCGATTACGGGCATGCCGCGACGCGCTTGTTCAATGGTCGTTCGGTGAGCGAGGAGCGCATGCGCGGAAAGCGTTTCTCATGCTCGACCTTCATGATGTTCCTTGCGCTCGACAAGGTGTATGAAAACGAGCCGCACCATCACATCATCTTTGCCGACGACTACCGCGCAAATGTGGCCGACATCCAGAGCGAGCGTCATGTGTCGGACGACATGTCGATTTATGTCAGAAACTCATGTGTGACCGATCCGCATGTCGCGCCAGCGGGCAAGTCGGGTCTCTACATCCTCGTGCCGACGATCAACACGCGTCATGGATTTGACTGGGAGTCGAACAAGGAGGCGTATGCGGATAAAATTCTGCGCCGCATCGAGGAACGCACATCGATGAAGGATTTGCGCAGCCATATTGTTGAGCAGCGGATTGTTTCACCGCAGGATTGGGAGAGTTCGTCGATCTTTATTGGGGCGACCTTCAACCTCTCGCACACGCTGACGCAGATGCTTTATTTCCGCCCGCACAACCGCTATGCAGGCTTCAATAATTGCTATCTGGTCGGTGGCGGCACCCATCCAGGCAGCGGGCTTCCGACGATTTACGAATCGGGGCGGATCAGTGCCAACCTCATTTGCGACCGATTCGATGTGCCTTATGAGTCGGTGGATCTGGCATCGGGTTACCTGCAGCGGGCCTGATTTTTTTTACTGATTGTTTGCGCGCTTCTCACATCCGCCCTTGCGGTTGCACGGAGCCGCGGTTTGAATGCGCGCCTCACGGCATGTTTCTGCTCAAAAAGGTCATCCAACTCCGCGAGAGTTCGCATCCGGATCACGAGAAGCCCTTTCTCGAGCATCTCGAGGATTTGCGTGCGATGATCACACGGATCGTGATCACGCTGTTGATTTCGATGGTCGTTTGCTTCGCGTTTCAGAAGCAGTTGATGGAGGTACTGCGCCGTCCAGTTGAGCAGGTCTGGATCACGCAGCTTGATGCGAAATTGCCGAAGAGCTCGACCGAGATTCCGAGGCCCTTGAATGTAGACATTTGGGAAAGCGCCAAGCGGCTTGAGCATGCGGCGTCGGGTTTGGATGACGCTCAGCGTGAGGTTTTCTTCAAGAGCATCGGCGATGCGGATCTGGCATTTCATGCGCGATCGGTGGCGTTGTTGAGAGCCTTGTTGGATGTTCCAGAGAATGGTCGAACGGCGTTTCTGGATGGATTGGATTTGCGGGCGGATCTTCGCAAGCAGGTCGAGGTATTGGCGAAAACCATGCCGGGTACCGATCTCGAGCAGCGGGGAAATTTGAAGATGATGTCGGCACTCAAGCCGACCGAGACTTTCATGCTCTCGATGAAGCTTTCATTTTACGCGGGCATTGTCTTGGCGTTTCCGTTGTTGCTTTTGTTCATCTTGCAATTTGTGCTGCCGGGATTGCACCGTCGTGAGAAGCACGTGCTGTGGCCGGCGATGGCGGTAGGGTTTGGGTTGTTTATGGGCGGGGTCTTGTTCGCGTACTTCGGCGTGTTGCCGCGGGCTTTGGAATTCTTTTACGAATGGAGCGGCAGCCTGGGCGTTTCGAATGACTGGCGGATCGGCGAGTACATTTCGTTCGCGATGCAGTTCACGCTGCTGTTCGGCTTGGCCTTCGAGTTGCCGGTGGTGGTGATGGTTTTTGTGAAGCTCGGCATGTTGACTTATGAAACGATGTCATCGACCCGATCCTATGCGATTGTGGCGATCTTCATTGCGGCGGCAGTGCTGACGCCGACACCCGACATCATGACTCTGCTTCTCATGGCGCTGCCGATGATCGTGCTTTACGAAATTTGCATCTGGCTTGCGTGGCTCGACCGCCGCAACAACCGCCTCGATGAGGAGCGTGAAGCGCGTGAACGCGAGGAGCGGCTCAACCAATTGCTGCCGCCGGGATGCGATGAAGAGGACGCGCTTGGCAGCGTGAACGTAGATGCCCGCAAGGATGGTGATGACCGGGCCTGAACCTTATTTTTAATCATTCGATGACAGAAAAAAATTCCGCTGACTTGGCGAGTGGCCGTTCGCCGCTTTCGGGTTGCGCGATTTTTGTGACGGCATTCCTGATGCTGGTTTTTCTATTGGGTTTCTCGGTCTACGCGTTGTTTCGCCAGTACGACGAGATCGCAAAATTTACCTCGACGGCTGCAAGACCGGTGGAAGTGGTGGATGTGAAGGGCCATGAAAACGAAGTCCGCCTGCTCAAGGAAAAGATCGGCGATTTCCAGCGTCGGTTGAGCGGTGATGAGGAAGTTTCGCTGGCGCTATCGCCGGATGAGATCAACCTCGCGATTGCCATGCATGAGGCCTTTCGCGATTTGCGCGGGACCTTCCGCATGACGGGTATCGATCGCGGCGCGATGCGCATCGCGATTTGTTTTCAGCTCAATGGCAAGCCGAGGTTGGCGCGCGAGGGTGAGGGTGGATGGATGAGTGCGGATCCGCGTTATCTGGTGGGCTCGCTGGTGGCGCGCCCTGCCTTGCTCAAGCGCGAGGTGATTTTGCGGATCGATCAAATCGAGGTCGAGGGCGCGGCGGTGCCGCCGGAATTTATCGGCCACATGTCGCCTTATCGTTTGGCGGAGCGTTATCTGGGTGATCCGGTGATTGGTCCGGCGATGGCGGCTTTGACGCGTGTGGAGTTGGCCGACGGGCGTCTGGTGTTCATCAAAAAACCCGGCGAGGTTCCGAGCGATGAGATCGGGCGTGCCGAGGTTGATTCCTCGAGCCGGCGTCTGTTCACGATTTTCGGCATTGCCGCTACCTGTTTCCTCAGCATTGCGGGCATCGTGGTTTTCATGGGCATCAGGAAAAAATCCTCTGGCGCTTAGTCTTGATCACCGGAGGGATTTGTTGAAGCTGGGAATCCTGATTCATGGCAGCGCTGTGAATTTTTTACGGCATGAAAGCGAAAGCTCGCAGCACATGGTTGAGACTTGGATCCCTGCTTCTGGCGGGGATCTTGCAGGGCATGGCTCTGGGTCAGACATCGCAGCGGCCTGCGCCACGCGTGATGGTGCCGACGGGCAGTGCGCCGCAGCAAACGGCGCGCGCGCCTGTGTCGACGCCGAATGTTTCCTATCCGTGGAAAAAGAACATCACCTGCACGATCTTCTGGATTGGTGAGTTGCCTACACAGAACAATCCGACGCCGAACACCAAGTCGTCGTGGGACACGAATTGGGTCGAAAATTTCGGCGGTTACGATGATCCCGATCCTGCCAATCGGATTGCGAGTCATGCGAGCGGCGAGTTTCGGCCACGGGCGTTTGTTCCGAAGCTCAACCCGTTTTACATCGCGTTGCCATACAACGACGTGATCAGTCACCGCGAGCACAAGCCCGAAGCATCACGTGTGATTCCGTGGTTTGCGCGATATCGGCCGGAGCCGGGAGATACCGTTTGCAAGGGGCGCTGGGTGCAGATTTTTCGGGGTGGGAGATCCTGCTTTGCGCAGTGGGAGGATTGCGGGCCTTGGGAGACCGAGGATTGGAATTATGTCTTTGGCAACAAGCCGCCGAGGACGAACCGAAATGGCGGTGCGGGCATTGATTTGTCGCCCGCGATACGCGACTACCTCGCGCTCAAATCCGGCGAAAAAGTCCATTGGCGCTTTGTCGAGAGCGGGCAAGTCCCTTACGGCCCATGGAAAAAATACGGCACGCCAAACCCCACATCCGCCGATCCCGACATCGCTACCCAGCAGCGCAATCTCGAGCGGCTGAGGAAGCTTCGCGACGAGGAGTTTTTGAAGAAGCCGATCAACCAGCTTTGAGGCGGGGAGTGGTGCGGGTTTGCTGGTGGAGCATGCCCCTTTGATCAAGCTTAGTGAAAAGAATCGCTATAAGTTTAATTTGAACCGACGCGGCGTGGTGGTTGCGAAAGTGCCCCTTGAGCGTTTGGGTTTGTGAAATACCCACCTCGCCCGAAAGGTCTTGGTGGCTGCGCCAAGGGATTTGACTCGCGGGCCTTGAGTTCGAGTTCGGCGCATTCTTTTTTGAGTCGGGCGATTTCGGCGTTTTTGATTTGCATCGCGGCGTCGGTCGACGGATTTTTTGTTCCGGTATCCGTTTCGATGATTTTGGAGATGTATGTTTTTGTGTACATGTAGTACAGAAGGACTGGCATGCTGAGCAGCAGCACAAGGAGGACGATCAAATTGGGCAGGGCTTTCATGAAGGTTCCGGATGAGTTGTATGCTACCAGATGACTGAATGGTTGGAGAGACTACAAGTGAAAAAGTATGCTCCCGTAGATAAAACCGAGCGTTAAGAATTTTGTCGCCGTTTGGCTTTCTCCTTGATTGACGCCTTCGGTGGATTTGTATAGAAATGGTCAATCATGTGCCTCTTGTTTACCCGTAGGTTGGAGTTTGCGATTTTGCTTTGCGCGTTTTCGCTGTCTTGGGGTGGTCTGCTGAAGGCATCTGATCCGGGGCAACTTGCATGGAAAGAGCAGCGAGGGACGATGAAGTCGGCGGAGATCGGCGTGGTCGTATGGAAGGAACAGCCCTTCCACAATGACAAGACTGCCAGGGCTTTTGCATTCGACAGCATGAAGAGATCGGGGTTGATCACCTGGTTTTACAACGGCGCGGTAAACAAAAGCTTCGAGCCCCACACTTTCGTTCAGCACATCCGTTTTCCGCAATGGCCGCCGGGGGAAATTGTGGCGCAGGAGGATTTTGACTCGCTCAAATTCAAGTTGGGCGAGCTGGAGTCCTTTGCGAACAAGTACCCGAATGCAGCGGGGTATCTTGAGGGGATGATCGGATCGATGCGCGAGGCTGTGAGTAAATTTTCAGCCGGAAATGTCTTCTTCAACGGTGCATGGGTTACTCGCAGCGAACACGCCAAGCTCGTTTCACAAAGGAACGAGGTCATCAGTCAAAATGCCAAGGAGCGTGAGGAAGAGTCGAAAAAACTTCGGGTGGAGGCTCAGCGGGATGCGGGTGCCAGATACCGCTCGCAGGTGATATTGATCGGTGGCGGCGTTTGGCTGCTGTTATTGCTTGGGGCCTTGTTGACGCGGAGTTGGAAAATTGCGTCAACCCTCGTGCTTGTAATGGCGGGAGTTGCCGGCTGGTTCACTTACGCGAATTCCGGCTTTGGTTGGACCGAATATGTGGTTCTGGCTGCAAAAGATTTGCCCGCCTTGCTGCCATTCACGCAGGAGTGAGCCAATCAAATGGAAGGGTGAGTTGGAAGACCACGACAAGAGTGTCGTGGCTGCCTAGCAAAGGCATGTTTCCGACAATCTTTATGTCAGTTACGGCAAGTTCGTGACGCCCATGAGGAAGCGGTCGCATTCGCGTGCGGCTCCGCGGCCTTCGTTGATGGCCCAGACGACGAGTGATTGACCACGGCGCACATCGCCGGCAGCGAAGACGCCGGGGATGTTGGTGGTGAATTGGCCGTGATCTGCCTTCACATTCGAGCGTGCATCGGTTTCGAGAGCGAATTGTTTCACGATGTCCTGTTCGGGACCCATGAAGCCCATGGCGAGCAGTGCGAGTTGGGCGGGGATGATGCGGGCGCTGCCTTCTTTTTCTTTCGGGATGAAGCGGCCGTTGTCGCTGACCCATTCGATGTCGCAAATTTCAAGGCCGGAGAGATTGCCGGCATCGTCCTTGAGGAAACGCTTGGTTTGCACCAAGTACTGGCGGGGATCCTGGCCTTGGACGGCTGCGGCTTCTTCTTGGCCGTAGTCCATTTTGTAAACCTTCGGCCATTCGGGCCATGGGTTGTTGGCGGCGCGTTCCATGGGCGGCTGCGGCATGATCTCGAGTTGGATCACGCTCTTGCATCCATGCCTTAAGCTGGTGCCGACGCAGTCGGTGCCGGTGTCACCACCGCCGATGACCACGACATCCTTGCCGGTGGCGTTGAGGCCCGGGTTGCTACCGTCGAATTGGTGGTCGAGCTGGTAGCGGGTGTTGTTGGTGAGGAACTCCATCGCGAGGTACACGCCTTTCGCATCGCGGTTTTCGATCGGCAGATCGCGACCGAGGGTGGCACCGCAGCAGAGCACGATCGCATCGAAATCCTTGCGGAGTTTTTCAGCAGTCCACTCCGTGTCCTTGCCGATGTTGATGCCGGTTTTGAAAACGATGCCTTCGGCGGCGAGTAGGTTGACGCGGCGTTGCACGACCAGCTCCTTGTCGAGCTTCATGTTGGGGATGCCGTACATCAGGAGTCCGCCCACGCGGTCTTCGCGTTCGAAAACCGTGACGCTATGGCCGGCCTGGTTGAGTTGGTCGGCGCAGGAGAGTCCGGCCGGGCCGGAGCCGACGACGGCGACTTTTTTGCCGGTGCGGATTTCGGGGATGCGGGGGGTGACCCAGCCTTCTTCCCAGCCCTTGTCGATGATCGCGCACTCGTTGTTTTTGATCGTGACGGGTGGTTCGATCACGCCGAGCACGCAGGAACCTTCACAGGGAGCGGGGCAGACGCGGCCGGTGAATTCCGGGAAATTGTTGGTCTTGTGAAGGCGTTCGAGCGCTTCTTTCCAGCGTCCGCAGAAAATCAAGTCATTCCACTCAGGGATCAGGTTGTTGATCGGGCAGCCGCTGGCCATGCCGGAAACGATGTGGCCGGTGTGGCAGAAGGGCGTGCCGCAATCCATGCAACGCGCGCCTTGAGCACGGCGTTCCTTGTCATCGCCATGAATTTTGAATTCGCGCCAGTTCTTGAGGCGTTCGACAGGTGCGATTTCGGAATCGGTCTTGCGATCGATTTCCATGAATCCGGTAGGCTTGCCCATGATGATTTGATTGGTGTGTGTTGAAATGTGTTTTAGAAGCAAGAATCAAGACTGTGTGTCTTGATTCTCTATCAGTTGCCGCCGACGCGTGAGAGGTCCTTGAGGTTTTCTTCGAAGGCCGCCATTGCGGCTTCGTCGCCGGAGAGGCCTTGCTCCTCGACCTTGCGGAAGCATTCCAGCATGCGCTCGTAGTCACGCGGGAAGACCTTGAAGAACTTCGGCAGCTCGGCATCCCAGTTGGCGAGCAGGTGCTTGCCACGCGGTGAGCCGGTGAGCTCGACATGCTTTTCGATTTCCGACTTCACATTGGCGATGTCCGCATCACCGCACTCAATGAGTCGGTAGAGGTTGACCATTTCCTTGTTGAGGCGTTTTTCGAAAAGTCCGTCGAGATCGTAGACATAGGCCATGCCGCCGGACATGCCTGCGGCGAAGTTGCGTCCGGTTGCGCCGAGGACGATCACTTGTCCGCCCGTCATGTATTCGCAGCCGTGGTCGCCTACGCCTTCGACGACGGTTTTGACGCCCGAGTTGCGGACGCAGAAGCGTTCGCCGGCGATGCCGTTGATGTAGGCCTCGCCGGAAGTCGCGCCATAGAAGGCGACATTGCCGATGAGGATGTTGTCTTCCGGTGTGAAGAGCGAACCGCGGGTCGGGTAGATCGCGATCTTGGCACCGGAGAGGCCTTTGCCGACATAGTCGTTGGCGTCGCCCTCGAGGGTGAAGGTCATGCCCGGCGGGCAGAATGCCGCGAACGATTGGCCTGCGCTGCCGTTGAACTTCAGCTGGATCGTGTCCTCAGGGAGACCCTTGCCACCGTGTTTGCGGGTCACTTCGCTGCCGGTGATTGTGCCTACCACGCGGTTGATGTTGGTGATCGGGAGTTCCGCGCGAACTTTTTCGCCGCGCTCGATGGCGGGCTTGCAGAGTGCGAGCAGGTGGGTGTTGTCGAGGGCTTGCTTGAGGCCGTGGTCCTGCTCTTGCGAGCAGATGCCGAGGACATCATCGCCGACATCCGGCTTGTGGAAGATCGTGGTGAGATCGACGCCTGCAGCCTTCCAGTGATCGGACGCTTCGCGGGTGTCGAGGCATTCCACATGGCCGACCATTTCATTGATCGTGCGGAAGCCGAGCTCGGCCATGATTTCGCGAAGCTCCATTGCGATGAAGGTCATGAAATTGACCACATGCTCAGGCTTGCCGGCAAAGTTCTTGCGGAGTTTCGGATCTTGGGTGGCGACGCCGACCGGGCAGGTATTTTTCTGGCAGACGCGCATCATCAGGCAGCCGACCGAGACGAGCGGTGCGGTGGCGAAGCCGTATTCCTCGGCGCCGAGGAGCGCGGCGATCGCGACATCGCGGCCGGTCTTGAGCTGACCGTCGGTTTCGAGCACCACGCGGCTGCGCAGGTCGTTGAGGAGCAGGATCTGGTTCGTTTCGGCAAGACCGAGTTCCCATGGAGCGCCGGCATTGTAGATCGACGATGAAGGCGAAGCGCCAGTGCCGCCGTCATGGCCGGAGATGAGGATCACATCCGCGTGGGCCTTGGCGACGCCGGCGGCGATGGTGCCAACACCGACTTCTGCGACCAGCTTCACATTGATGCGGGCGCGCGGGTTGGAATTTTTCAAATCGTGGATCAACTCGGCGAGGTCTTCGATCGAGTAGATGTCGTGGTGCGGTGGTGGGGAAACCAGTCCGACGCCGGGCGTC
>Ga0208090_1000095_pt1 | contig 18958 bp, 20 predicted proteins | sample LakMenEpi20Jul12_FD_150718 | JGI IMG/M metagenome (GOLD analysis project Ga0208090, IMG submission 150718) | Freshwater microbial communities from Lake Mendota, WI - 20JUL2012 deep hole epilimnion (SPAdes) | ecosystem: Environmental > Aquatic > Freshwater > Lake > Epilimnion/Euphotic zone ...
ATCTGTCCCGTTCCACACAAACTGACCATTAAAGACACAAAAACATGCAACACCGACAAAATCCAGTAACGCAAGAATCCCTATGAATACGCAAAAAGAAGCACAAACTGTTGGTAATCAACAAGATGGCGGAGAGGGTGGGATTTGAACCCACGGTGAGTATTACCCCACGTCCGATTTCGAATCGGGTGCCTTAGACCACTCAGCCACCTCTCCCTGCGCGGGCGGCGAAAATAGGGTTTTGGGCATGGCTTGTAAAGCCTGCAATTGGGTCAATCGGGGAAAACAATGGCGCGGCAGCCGTCGATGATCGTGCGGTCGTGGACGTGGTAGCGGATGCCTTTGGCGATGGCGATGCGTTCGCAGTTGCGGCCGAGGCGCACGAGGTCGTTGGGCGCGTGGAAGTGGTGCACGCGCTCAACCTCCTGCTCGATGATGGGCCCCGCATCGAGGTCGGCGGTGACGTAGTGGCAGGTGGCGCCGATGAGTTTCACCCCGCGCTCGTAGGCCTTTTTGTACGGGTTGGCACCGATGAAAGCGGGCAGGAAGCTATGGTGGATGTTGATGATGCGGCCTGCGAAGTCGCTGCAAAAATCATTGGGCAGAATTTGCATGAAGCGCGCCAGCACGATCAACTCGACATCCTCTTGCTCGATCAGCCTGCGGATCTGCGCGAAGCCTTCAACGCGTTTGTCGCCATCCATGTCGATCTCGTGAAACGCGATGTTCGAGCGTTCGGCGATCGGGCGGCAGTTCGGACGGTTGCCGATGATCGAGGTGATCTCGATGGGCAGTTCGCCAAGCTCGGTACGCCAGAGGATTTCGTTGAGGCAGTGGTCGGTCTTGGTGACCAACAAAGCGGCGCGCATGCGATAGGGCAGGCGCCGGAAGTGCCACTCGGCCTTCAGCGAGCGACCCAGAGTGCCGAAGCCGTCGATAAAATCCTCGGCTTGGACATCGAGATCGCTGGTTTCGATCTCAAGCCGTGCAAAAAACTTTCCGCCGATCGGATCGGAAAACTGATTGAACTCGACCAAGTTGCCGCGGTGACTTGCCACATAGTTGGCGATTTTTGCGACAATCCCCGCTTGGTCGGGACAACTGAGTTTGAGGATGAGCCCCGGACGTGCCATGCGCGATGATTTGATGATGCCGTCTTTGGTGTCAATCCCCTGCCCTTGTTTTAGCGGCCTCACCATTTTGATTCATGCCCGCCATTTGCGCGAGGCGCGGAAAGATTCGGCGAAACACCATGGCCCCGGCGATGCCGCCAAGGAAGTCCGCAATCCAGTCGGCCATGTTGGCACCGCTGCGTCCGGGCGTGAAACATTGATGCCATTCATCGAGCCAGCCAAGCAGGCCGATCGCGATTGCCGTTGCCGGAATCAGAAAATCCCACCGCACCTTGCGCCGCAAAACAACCACCACGATGGTTGCGAACAATCCCGCGACGAGAATACCGCCACCGGCAAAGGCAAGAAAATGAGCCACCTTGTCGAGCTGCATCTTGAGCTGCGGATTTTCATCCCCCGGAATCGACGACAGAAACCAGATGGTACGCATCCATACCAAAACCGCGATGAGCCATGTCAGCGGATTTCGAAACCAAGCCAAGATGCCAGCCACGATGCTCACTGCTTGCGCATCTCTTCTTCAAGTCTCTCTGCCAGCCACTGTTTCATCATCGACTGGTAGTTCAGGAACCTCGAACGCGCAATGCGCTTAAGGCGCGAGAGCATGCGCGGGTCGAAGCGCAGCGTGATGGTCGTCGAGTCGCGCGAGTCCGCCTCAAGCACCGATCCAGCCATGAGCCCGCCTTCGAGTTCGTGGTTTTCCCAAAACCGCGCCTCCGCCGCCTCGTCGTCAAACTCGGGAATATCTGACCAGTTGTTGATGGATTTCATGGCAAGTATCGCAAAGGCACTTAACGGCAGTCGGCGTATTTTCGATCGTAAAATTTTCGTTCCGATTCGGTCATGTCGCGAGCGGCAACCACGCGTGTCGTTTTGCCATCGGTCCAGAAGGCGCAAAACAAATGGCGGTCGGCAACTGTGCGTCCGAGCGAATAAAAACGCGAAGCGCCATCCTGCCGCTCATTGTCGGGCAAGAAACGGACCGCAAAGGGATCTTCCAGCGCTTCCTCGAGTTCGCGCGGCTTGACGTCGTGCAGGTCGAACTGAACATCGATCAGGTCAAGTTCCATGTCACCAGTGTGGGGGCAATGTGGTGCCGAGTGCAACAAAGACTTTGTCCGGCGCGTGTTTGAAACATGCTCCTAGAGCGCATGCCCCATTCGCAGGCGCTTGGTTTCCAGGTACTTCTCGTTGTGGAGGTTGGCTGGCAGTGAGAGCGGAATTTGCTCGATGATTTCGAGCCCATAGCCTTCGAGCCCGACGACTTTTTTCGGGTTGTTGGTGAGCAGGCGGATCTTGCGCACGCCGAGGTCACAAAGGATTTGCGCGCCCATGCCGTACTCGCGAAGGTCGGCACCATAGCCGAGTTTTTCGTTGGCCTCGATGGTGTCCATGCCCTGCTCCTGCAGTTTGTAGGCACGAATTTTTGCCGGCAGGCCGATCCCTCTGCCCTCTTGGCGCAGGTAAAGCAGCACACCGCCTTCCTTGGAAATTCGCTCGAGCGCCGCCGCCAACTGGCCGCCGCAATCGCAACGCTGCGAGTGGAAGACATCGCCGGTGAGGCACTCGGAGTGCACGCGCACCAGCGTTGGAACCTCCGGATCGATCTCACCGCGCGTGAGAGCGAGGTGGTGGCTCAGATCGGTAGAAATGCGATACAGGTGGCAGTCAAATTCGCCGAAGTCGGTGGGCATCTTGATGCATTCCTCGCGCAGCACGAGTTTTTCCGAACGGCGACGGTATTCGATGAGTTGAGAAATCGTGCAGGCCTTGAGACCGTGGCGTTGTTGGAAATCACCAAGCTCGCCCACACGCGCCATCGTGCCATCGTCATTGATGATTTCACAAATCACCCCAGCCTCGGGCAGTCCCGCCAAACGCGCGAGATCCACCGCCGCTTCGGTATGACCCGCTCGACGCAGCACGCCACCGGGACTTGCAAGCAATGGAAACACATGACCCGGACGCACGAAGGCATCGGCGCCCACGGACTTGTCGGCCAAGAGGCGAATCGTGTGCGCGCGATCGGCGGCCGAAATGCCGGTGCCCACACCCTTGGCGGCATCGACGCTCACGGTGAAGGCGGTCTTGTGGCCCTCGGTGTTGCGGCGCGTCATTTGCGGCAGATCCAGCTCCTCGGTGCGCTCGGCAACCAAGGGCGCACAAATCAACCCGCGACCATGCACCGCCATGAAGTTCACCATTTCCGCCGTGCACAACGATGCGGCACCAACGAGGTCGGCCTCATTCTCACGCGAGGGATCGTCGGCGCAAATCACCAGCCGACCCGCCGCAATTTCGGCGATGATTTCATCGATCGGGCTGAACTGGACGCTGGTGTCGGACATGGGGGAAATCAAAGTGTCTGAAGACGCTGCAGGGAAAGGCATGGGGGCTGATCGGGCAATCACAGAATCCTGCGACTCAATTCAAAAACGGATCATCAGGCGCCTCAACGAGGATTCGGTAGAGCGGCGACACCTTGCCCAGCAGGTTTTGCCAAAGGTCGATGTCCTCGCCCGACCCGAGAAATTCCCGCGTCGGCTCGGCGATGATCCATGTTTGCTGCGTCATTTCATCCTCAAGCTGACCCGGGCTCCACCCGGCATGACCCAGATAAGCACGCACAATGCGGCCCGGCCGGCGCGCGTGTTCGGTTGCCTCTTCGATCGAAATCCGCATCGCCCAATGAAGCCCGCGCTTGGGCGTCCACCACATCGAGCAAAACATCAGCTGATCCCGCAAGACAGGCCCTCCCTCATACACCGCGATGTTCTTCAAGGGCTCGAAGGCCTTGTCCTTGAGCAACTCCCCGACCACCGAGCCAAGCGGACGGTTGAGGATGAGCCCGCTTGCTCCGTCGCCAGGCTCGTGGCCACAGATCAAGAGCACCGTGCGGCGAAACGACAGATCGCGCAGGCCTGGCTCCGCAAGCAACAACTTGCCGCGAAGTTGCGTCTGCTGCGTTTGAAAATCGGATGACACGCCGCAAAATTAAACGCATCCGCCGCATCCGCCAACCGAGGAATTTCGGAAAAATGGAAATTTCCGATTTTCTCTGGTATCGGGCCAACGACTCCGCATCCTTCGCGCATGGCGATGACCCGATTTCAGAAGCTGGCCACCGCGGCCTTGGTGTCGGTGCTGTTTCTTATCTTTGTCGGCGCCATCGTGCGCGTCACCGGCTCGGGCATGGGCTGTCCCGATTGGCCAACCTGCTGGGGCTGCCTGATCCCGCCAACGAGTGCCGAAGAGGTGGATTTTGAAAAACTGCCGATCGAAAAATTCCAGCGCAAGGCAGAGCGCATGGGTCGCGATCCATCGGCGATCACCGCCGAGTCCCTGCGCGCGGAGTTCAACCCACGACATGTGTGGACCGAATTCATCAACCGCCTTTGCAGCTTGCCGGTTGGTTTTTTCTCGCTGGCAACCTTCATCGCCGCTTTCTGGCAAAGGTCGCGCCGACCATGGGTTTTTTTCATGGCCTTTGCATCACTGGCGGTGGTGCTGATCAATGCATGGATGGGTGCCAGGGTCGTGTACAGCGGCCTCAAACCCGGCGTGCTCACCACTCACCTCGCACTGGCAATGTCGCTCACCGGGATGTTGGCCTACTGCGCGTGGCGCGGCACGGATCAGCCGTGGAGCTTGCGCATGAACGAGCCCGCGAGAGCTAGGCTCAGGCTGCTACTCACGGTGCTGCTGGGCTGCATCATCTTCACCGGAATCATCGGCGCGCAAGTCCGCGAACTCACCGACGCGATGTCGAAGTTTCACCACGACGCCCCGCGCTCGGAATGGATCGGCGAACTCGAGCAATCATGGAAGTACCTGCTGCACCGGAGCTTCTCATGGCTCATCCTCGCACTCGGCATCTGGATTTGGATCCACTGCAAAAAAAATGGCGGCATCGGCAAAGTCGGCTATGGGGTGCTCTTCATCATTCTGGCGCAGATGATCCTCGGCATCATCATGTCGCAGGTCCACATCTACTCATGGGTGCAAGTCCTGCATGTCGGCCTCTCGGCGATCTTGCTGAGTCTCACATGGCTCTGGTGGTTTGCCAGTGGCAAAAAGCCGCTGGCGTGACGAAGCGGAATCATGCCGCATAGAGCCCGTGCCTGCGAATGTATTCAGCGACATCAGGGTGCAGCCATTCGTCTTTTGAATCACCACCCGCCAGTGCCCTGCGGATTTCCGTCGCGGAGGCAGGGTGCTCGGTCTTGATGGGATGCATGGTGAAATGATCGCGCGATGAAATGTTTCCGCCGCGCGAAACCACGATGAACTCGACACATCGGGCGAGCCTCTCGGGATGTTTCCACTTGGGCAATGCCTCCCATTGATCCCCGCCCATGATCCAATAAAATTTGGCATCAGGAAATTGCGCGCGCATCGCCTCAGCGGTCTCGTAGGAATAGGATGGACCGTCGCGACGCAGCTCAAGGTCATCGATCACCGCCCACGGCGCATCCGCCATCGCAAGTCGCAGCATCGCCAACCTGTCCTCGGCGGAGACTGGTGCCGATCCCTGCTTGTGCGGCGAAATCCGGCACGGAATGAAGCGCACCTCATCGAGGCCGAGCGACTTCAGCGCCGCCTCGGCCATGTGACGGTGCCCGAGGTGGACCGGATCAAAAGTGCCTCCGAATAAGGCGATTTTCCGTGGCTGAGGCACAGCACCAGTTCGGTCATCGGGCACGACATTGCAAGCCCCGAGCGCCGGAATTCATGGTCAAACGACCTCGTTCCGGCTTTACCCCGCACCCGCCAGCGTTTAACAAGCCTCCCGACATGCACGGATTTTCCTACAAAAACGAGTCACTCTTCTGCGACGATGTCGAACTCAATTCCTTGGTCAAGGAGTACGGCACGCCCCTCTATGTCTATTCCGCAGGCACGATTCTCGATCACTACCGCCGCCTCGATCAGGCGCTCTCCGGGGTCAGCCATGAAGTCGCCTACGCGGTGAAGGCAAACTCGAACCTCTCGGTGCTCCGCCTACTCGCCCACGAAGGTGCAGGCTTCGACATCGTCTCGGGCGGCGAACTTTTCCGCGTGATCAAAGCCGGCGGCGATCCGGCCCACTGCACCTTTGCCGGCGTCGGCAAAACGCGCGATGAAATCGTCTATGCACTCGAGCAAGGCATCTACTCGTTCAATGTCGAGAGCGAGGAGGAACTCCGCTACCTCAACGAAGTCGCCGGCGAGCTCGGCATGATCGCTCCCGCCGCTGTGCGCGTGAACCCGAATGTCGACGCGAAAACGCACAAGTACATTTCCACCGGCAAATCGGAGAACAAATTCGGCGTCGACTTTGATGCCATCGTCGGACTTTACGAACGCGCTGCCAAAGAGCTTCCAAACATCCGCATGCGCGGGCTGCAAATGCACATCGGCTCGCAGCTGACCTCAGTCGCGCCCTTTGTCGAAGCGGTCGAAAAAGTTGCACCACTCGCACGGCAATTGAAGGAACGCCACGGCATCGAGTTCTGGTCAATCGGTGGCGGCATCGGCATCGTCTATCAGGACTCACTCGAGTCCGGCCCATCCCAGTGGTGGGAAAACAAACCTGAAGGCGAACGCCCGCTGACCATCGAACAATACGGACGTGAAGTCGTGCCACGCCTCAAGGACCTCGGCCTCAAAATCCTCGTCGAACCCGGACGCTTCATCGTCGGCAATGCCGGCGTGCTCATCACCCGATGCCTCTACGAAAAGAAAGGCTCCGCCAAAACTTTCCGCATCGTCGATGCCGGCATGAATGACCTCATTCGTCCTGCCCTCTACGAGGGTCATCACGAAATCGTGCCGCTTCACAAAGCTGCCGACAGCAGTCTGCAAAAAATCGATGTGGTCGGCCCGATCTGCGAAAGCGGCGACTTCTTCTGCCAAGACCGCGAACTCCCGCACTTCGCCCCAGGCGATTGCGTCGCGCTGATGTCTGCCGGTGCCTACGGTTTCGTGATGGCCTCAAACTACAACTCACGCCCGCTGCCCGCCGAAGTGCTCGTCGAGGGCGAGTCCGCCACACTCGTGCGCAAGCGTCAAACGCTCGACGACCTCATCGAAGGCGAGCTGTGATGCTGCACGCTGATGCGGTGTGGACGCACCGGCAGTCCCCATGTTGATTTCTCCCGTGCTCGCCTGGTTTTCCAACGACCGCTTCCCGCTCTACCTCGCGCCCATGGCCGGGGTCACGGATGTGATATTTCGCCAGATCTGCAAGGAGCTCGGCGCCGATGTGATGGTCACCGAATTCGTCTCCGCCGAGGGCATCCTCCAACGCGACGATCGCACTCGCAAGTACACCGAGTTCAGCGACGATCAACGCCCGGTCGGCGTACAAATCTTCGGTGCCGATGGCAAACGCATGGGCGAAGCGGCAAAGAAAATCATCGATTGGAAAAAACCGGATTTCATCGACATCAACTTCGGATGCCCAGTGAACAAGGTCGTCGCAAAAAATGGCGGATCCTCACTTCTAAAAAATTGCCCCTTGCTGGCGGAAGTCGCATCCGGCGTTGCCCATGCGGTCGGCGACGAGGTGCCGGTCACCGCAAAAATCCGCACCGGCTGGGACTCGGAATCGATCAATGCAGTCGAAGTCGCAAAGATCCTCGAGGACAGCGGCATGAGCGCCATCACCGTACACGGCCGCACCCGCGCCCAAGGCTACGGCGGCGAGGCCGATTGGAATGTCATCGACTCGGTCGCCCGCTCGGTGCGCATCCCGGTCATCGGCAATGGCGACATCACCTGCGGCCGCGATGTGATCAAGCGCCGCAAGGTAACCGCCGTTTCGGGCGTCATGATCGGACGCGCCGCCATGCAAAACCCATGGGTCTTTCGCGAAGCACGCCACTTCATCGAAACCGGCACCGACCTCCCACCAATCGACCTCGAAGAGCGCTGGCACTTGGTCATCCGCCACTGCCGCCTCGCCATCGAGAGCGAACGCTACGGCAGCGAAAAACAAACACTCACCTCCATGCGCTCAAGGCTCATGGCCTACTGCAAAGGCTTCCCCGGCGCCCGCGAACTGCGCCAAAAACTTTGTCATGTCACCACCCTCGATGAAGTGAACGACCTCGCCGCCTTCTCCATCTCCCGCGCCGAAATTGAGGAGGGGTGAGAAGGGTTATTGGTTATTCGTTATTGGTTACTGGGAAGAGAAAGAAGCTACCGCTTCTTCATATTCCCTCTTCCGTTTCGAATTTAGAATTTAAGATTTAAGATTTTTCCGGCTTCTTCATTGCCTTCCAACTTCGATGTTCAATGTTGGATGTTCAATGTTCAAAGTTTACCCCCCACCTTCACCAGTGGCCCAATCAACTCAATCGTCTTTGCTCCGATGCCGGAAACCTTATCAAGATCCTTCAACGATCGATATGGCCTTGCCTTGATGATTTCCTCCGCCGTTTTCCTGCCAACCTTGGGCAGCTTCATCAACTCTTCGAGAGTCGCTTTGTTCAGATCGACCGGATTGTCCTCGCTCGCATTTTCCTCGCCCTGCGCGACCTTGAGCTCCTTCACCTCGTCACGCGCTTCCTTGCGCGACTCCGCGAGTCTTGTCCAATCGGTGTGCTTCCATGCGCCAAGACCCTTGCGCGCAGCGATCAACTCCAGATCCTTGAGATGCTCGGCCCACTCATCGCCGGTTCTACCATCGTGCAGTTGACGCACCACCCCAAAGGCCCGCGCCAGACCGGCCTCGACCAAGGCTTCTGAGAGATCGCGCCCGTCCGCCAATTCGATAAATCCATAGACCCGTTCATAGCGACTGTCGCCACGTGCATCGGCAAACATCGTGCGCACAATGAATGGCTTTTGCATCCACCCGGCAGAACTCACCTTCGCCGCCTCGCCCACCGATTTGGCAATCGTGATGTCGGCAATCCCGAAATACCTTCGCTGATCCCGCAAGCGCCGCGCATTGGTGTCATCGCCCTTCACGTGCATCTCGATGCAATCAACGCCGTAAAGCCTTACCGTCCGCTCTTTGCCATCGGGAAATTTCACCGCAAAGCTGTCGCCATCGGCCCAATCCTTGGGAACAAGCGTGCAGTTTCGAATGGTCTGCAACTGCCCCAAGAGGACCGTTGGGAAAATCGTCCAGAGCAGGAATACGAGCTTGATCACGCCGATGAACTATCACGCCGGACGCGGAACCACAAGCGGGGACCCAGAGTCAAGCAGGCCACAAACAAACCTGCCGCGAGTCCCCACCACACCCCCGGCGCACCGAGCCCGCCGCGAAACGCCAGCCATGCGGCCACCGGCAAACCCGCAACCCAATACGCCACAAATCCAATCAAGGCCGGCATTCGCGCATCGTGCAGGCCGCGTAGCATCGCTGAAGAACCAACCTGCAATCCATCGAAAACTTGAAAAATTCCCACGATGATCAGCATCGACGCCGCGATGCCTACGACCTCCGTGGATGGCGTGAAAGCCAATGCCATATTCCTTCCAAACAGCAGGAAAATTCCTGCGGCAATCATCCCATACACCAACAGCAAAAACCAACCCGAGCGAACTATCGGAGAAAGCCGCTGCGGTTCCTCAGCCCCATGCGCCTCACCCACCCTCACGGTCAGAGCCATCGATAATCCCAGCGGCACCATGAAGGCCACTCCTGCCAGCGTGATCGCGATCTGATGCGCCGCCATCGCCTCGCGCCCAAAGCGGCCCATGATCAGGCCCGTGAGCGAAAATGCCGCCACCTCGCTGAGCATTTGCAAACTCGCCGGCGCGCCGATCGTCATGAGTTTTTTCATGCCCGACCACTGACCCAAACGCAGCCAAGACTCTGGCACCCAATCGTTCAGACCGGCACGCCTCAGCCACACCAGCATCGCCACCAGAATCGCCGTTCGCGCAATCAGCGTCGCCCACGCCGCACCCTCAAATCCCAATTTTGGAAATCCCAAGTTGCCGTAAATCAACAACCAGTTGAGAACGACATTGAGCAATACCCCGCCAAGAAAAATCCAAAACGGCGGCCATGGCCGATTAAGCGCATCGGCATGATTCTTCAACGCGATCGAGGCCAGCGCCGGTACCATCGATGCCATGATGATCCGAAAATACCCGACCATGCTCGTCGCCACCTCTGGGGGCTGACCAAACCAATCCAGACGAATCGATACGACCCATGCGACAACGAACAACAAAAGCCCGATCCACAAGGCCATCCACAACCCGTCAAGGCAGCTGCCCCGCGCCTTCGTCGCATCATCCGCACCACGCGCGTTGGAACTGAAAACCGATACCGACGATAGCAACCCAATCCCAAAAACGAACGGTACATAAAACAAGGAGTTGGCAAAATTTAGCGCCGCCAACTCGGTCACACCCAGCTTTCCTACCATCAGGGTGTCGACCACACCCATCAGCATCTGGCTCAACTGACCAATCATCAGCGGCACTGCCAAACGCAGGGTCAGTCGTGATTCGTGCCAAAAACTCATGGATGCGGACTTGTCATGCTCCAAAGAGCGAATGACTCCAACGAAATTATGCCTCAATTGCCCGCTCCACGCCGTCACGCGATTTCGCCCCATGACCGGAAATTTTTTGCTTTGCTACCCCTAGCCGGTCACGCTATTTTTTCCTGGTTGCGAGTCTGCCTTTCAGCAAATCCGCCACACCCATGCCTCGGTAGCTCAGTTGGTAGAGCAGTTGACTCTTAATCAATTGGTCCTTGGTTCGAATCCAAGCCGGGGTACCAACCTTTTTATCGCCCATCCGAAAATGCGGGCGTTTGTCGATCTCGACCCTTTTTTTGCATCGCAAACCGTCTTTGCCATTGCATCTGCCGGTCCGCTTTGTTGAAGTCATCTCTATGGCAACCACGACCAATGTTCTTTCCAGCGGTATCGAAATCACCGGCTCCGTACGCTTCGCCAATGACATGATCATCGACGGCAAGATCCAAGGCGAAATCAGCTCCGACAAGGGTCGCGTCACGATCGGCGAAAACGCCATCATCAAGGGCGACATCTCTGCCGGCGAAGTGAAAGTCTACGGCAAGATCGAGGGCAAAATCACCTCGCAGCGCTGCGAACTGAAAGACAAGTCGAAGATCAATGGCGACATCAAGTCGAAGGTCTTCGCAATGGAAGAAGGTGCCCAGCTGTCCGGTCGCACCGAGATCGGCGGATGATCGATCACCGCTTGCGTTGAAATCTCAACGCCCTTCCCAGCGTTCCTGTGCGTGTTCGCACGAGCGGGGCTCGAGGTGGGAAATGACCCTACCATCGGGGCTCAGCAAATCGGCAACCATGGCCTCCAAGCGCGTCGCTTGATCGTGCGCCTCGCCGACGCTGAGGTGATCATCAAACACCAGGTGAAACTCCACCCAATGCGTGCGGCCCGAATGACGGTGTCGGAAGTTGTGGTAGGACAATCCCATCGACGCCACCTCGCGGTCGAGCAACTCACGCACGCGGTTTTCGATCAACGGATCCGCCTCGTCGAGCAAGCCACCCAGACTTTCGCGGATGAGGCGTATCCCCACGCGCAAGATGTTGCACGCGACCAAAATCGCTACCAATGGATCCCACCAGACCCATTCGGTGGCATGATATAGGCCAAGCCCGATCAGCACCGCGACGCTTGACCACACATCGGTGAGCACATGCATGCCGTTCGCGCGCACCAGCGGTGATCCGCTTTTTTTTCCCACCGCCACCAATGAAAGCCCAAGGATCAAATTGATTCCAGCTGCCAGCGAAGTCACCGCAAGGCCAAAGCCGAGGTTGCGGATCTCGACACCAAACAATAACTGCCGCACCGCCTCGTAAAAGATCAGCATCGCCGCGGAGGAAATCATTGCCCCTTCGAATCCTGCCGAAAGAAATGAAACCTTGTCGTGGCCGAAGTGATGGGTTTCGTCGGCAGGCTTGATCGAAAGCCGCAAGGCCCAGCATGCAAAGGCCACGGCAAGAAAATGCACCACCGACTCGGCCGCATCGGAATAGATCGCCGATGATCCGGTCATCACCGCACCCGAGACCTTCACCCCCAGCAGCACCAGTGATGCCACGAGGGAAAAATTCATCACGCGCTTCTGCTCCTCGACGCCCGACATGAAGGCGAAGCATGGACGATTCGGCCGACCAGACAAGCAAGAAGCGTTCGACCCGCTTAGGAACGAAATCAAATGCCTTCGCCTTCGTTTCTCGACTCAATCTTCACCGGTGCTTGCGGCGATGCCAAGCCGGGGATCACCCGACGCATCAATTTCTTGAGGCCGCTATCGGCATCATCAAGCTCGGCCTCGCCCTGGCGCATGGCATTTTCCCATGCGGCTGCAAATCCCGGCGCTTGTTCGCGCATCGTACGAATCGCGACTTCATGCACCTGCAAAAGCCGCATCTCGGTACGACCCGGCTTCTGCGACATCGCGGCATTGTTCACGCGCAAGTTTTCATTCTGCAGGCGCAGCAAATCGAGTTCCGACTGCAGCGTCTCGTTGCCGCTCGCGTTGATCTTGAGTTGGGTGTTGAGGTGCTTCTGCATGTCCTTGATCTCAGCCTCGAGGCGCTTGATCTCGCGGGCGAGATTGCGACGCGCGCTGAAGCCGGATTTCCAAATGAAACCGGCGATCAGAAGACCCAGCAAAAGGCCCCAGACAAAAGGTGTTTGCAGCGCGGCGTTCAGAAGTTCCATGAGCTTGATGCGATTGGGTTCAGCTTCCGGCCACACGGCGGCGTTGCAGGAAGAGATCGATGCCATCGATAAGTGCGAGCCAGCTCGCCTCGATGATGTTTTCGGAAACACCGACCGTGCCCCAGTTGTTTTCGCCATCGGTCGAGACGATCAACACGCGGGTCCTGGCCGCAGTCGCATCGTGGCTGTCGATGATGCGTACCTTGTAATCAACGAGCGAAACATCCGAGATCTCCGGGAAAAAGGGCAGCAGGGCCTTGCGCAGCGCGAGGTCGAGCGCGTTGACCACCCCCTTGCCCTCGGCGACCGTGAGTTCGGGAGTGCCATCGACCATCAGCTTCACCGTCGCCTCGCAAACCGGCGGATGCCCGTCGCGATACTGGCGGAAACTGGTGTGGTATTCGGTCAGGTCAAAAGGTCTCGAGTGATTGCCCAGCTCGCGGCGGATCAGCAATTCAAGCGAGCCGCCCGCCGCCTCGAAGGAATAGCCTTCGTTCTCGAGTTCTTTCACGCGCTTGAGAACTGCCGATGCCTCGGCCGAGCCTTTTTCCAGCGGCAAACCGAGCTCGCCGGCCTTGATCAGAATGTTCGACTGACCGCTCAGCTCCGAAACAAGAATGTTCTGCTCGTTGCCAACGCTGGCCGGCTCGATGTGCTCGTAGCTGCGCGCCAATTTCTGCACGGCATTCACATGCATGCCACCCTTGTGCGCAAAAGCGGTGCGACCGATAAAGGCCGCGCGGGCGAAATGCGGGTTGTTCGACACATCGTCGACGAAGTACGACAAATTTCGTAGTTTCTCCAAACGTGGCACGACGTTCATTCCGAGCTTGAGCTGCAAGATTGGGATCACCGAGGTCAGGTTGCAGTTGCCGGTACGCTCGCCGTAGCCGTTGATCGTTCCCTGCACCTGCGTGGCACCCGCATTGATCGCCGCCACGGCATTGGCCACGGCAAGCTCGCAGTCGTTGTGAGTGTGGATGCCAAACGGCACCTTCGGCAGGCGCTCACGCACCGCCGCACAGATTTGCACGATCTCCTCCGGCAGCGTGCCACCATTGGTGTCGCAAAGCACAAGACACGCAGCACCACCCTTGGCGGCCGCCTCGAGCGTCGACAAGGCATGCTCAGGAGAGTCCTTGAAGCCATCGAAAAAATGCTCGGCATCGTACATGACCTCGCGGCCGTGCTTCACCAAATGAGCCACGGTGTCGCGGATCATCGCGCGGTTTTCCTCGACCGTGGTGCGCAGCACCTCGGTGACATGCAGCTCCCAGCTCTTGCCAAAAATCGTCACCACCGGCGTCTCCGCCTCAAGCAGAAGCGCGACCTGCGGATCCTCACCGACCGGCGTGTTCGCGCGCCTCGTCGATCCGAATGCGGCCAGCTTCGCGTGCTTGAGCTTGAGCGATTTCGCCTCGCGGAAAAATTCCACATCCTTCGGGTTCGAGCCCGGCCAGCCGCCTTCAATGAAATCGATGCCAAACTCATCAAGCCGCTCGGCAATCCGCAGCTTGTCCAAAACAGACAATTGGAATCCTTCACCCTGGGTGCCGTCACGCAGGGTGGTGTCGTAGAGGTATGCAGGTTTGGCGCTCATCGGCGGGGCGCGGGATAATAAATGGTGGGAGCCAGATCGGCAAGAAGGAACCAAGACTGGAAAAACAGGCCAAAAAACCGTCTCAACCTCAAGCGTCACGCTCCCGCTTTTCGCGTTCAAGCCGCAGCATTTCCCGCGTCAGTCGCGGACCACGCCACCTTCGCGCAATCAGCAGGCCCACCACGCCACCCCCAAAATGGCACGCGTGGCCCAGCCGAAACACCGACGCAAAACCCTGATCCACGAGCCAGCCGCCGATGCGCGAAACAACCGGCAATCCCAGCGCCGGGTCGGCCAATGCCAGCAGCAACTCGCCGATCAGAAGACCGCGGCCGAGGTTTCTTGCCGAAATACCCAAGGGCAAAACCCTCGCATCAGGCGCGAGCGACGCGAGACACAGCAGCAATGCCATCGCTCCGCCGGAAATCCCAACCAGCAAACCATGGCCCAACAACAGGTGCGCCACGCCGCCCGCCACAATGCCCAATGCCGTCACACTGAGCATGACGCGCCAACCCATCATCAACTCCAAGCGCGTGCCGAGCAACCAGATCAACACCGCATTCACCACCAAGTGACCCCACGAACCATGCAGCCAGCCGTGCGAAAAAATTTGCCAGTACCGTGACTCGCTCATCCCCTCGCGGCTCAGGCCCAGCCATTGATACCAAGCCACCTCATTGCCGGCCCCCACCTCGGCCAGCGTCCACAAGTGCACAAGCAAAATTGCCAGCACAAGCACCCACGATGCGGGCATCCTCACGCGCCGCCGAAAGTCCTCGGCCAAGTCATCGATCATTTCGCCCGCAGAGAACATGAATCCACAGTCTCCGTGCGAAGTGAAAAAATTCAATCCACCGATCTCGCGCGCGGCTCGCGATCGACGGTATCTTCACCACCGGCGCAGGTGACAAACGGACCACCCTCAAGCGGAGCGACACCTGTGAATGCAACATCCGGCATCTCCGAAGGCCGCCCTGCCAGCGGGAAATCCTTGCGCAGCGGGAAAAACGGATAGCCCTCCCACATGAGAATGCGCTTGAGATTCGGATGACCCGAAAAACGGATGCCCATCATGTCCCAAACTTCGCGCTCATGCCAATCTGCCCCTGGCCAAATGCCCACCACCGAAGCAATCTCCTCATCCTCAGCGACCGCGACTTTCACCCGCAGGTGCTTGGAGTCATCCACCGTCGCCAATTCATAAACCACCTCAAATCGCGGATGATCACCGAAATGGTCGACGCTCGAAACATCGAGCAAAAGGTCATAACCAAGATCGCGATGGCATCGGCTCAGAAATACCGCGATCGAATCCAGCGCCACAGTCACGCTGTGCTCGCCGCGAAATTCGTTCACTCCGAGAATTTTTTCCGCGAACCAGCCGCGCAAACGATAGATATCTTGTACTGCTGACATGTCGTGTGGATGAATCAGGAAATTTCTTCAATCAGGGACTGCTTCTGAGCCATCGTCGACTCCTCGCCTTCGATTTTCTTTTGCAGTTTCATCAAGCCTTCGATCAAGGCCTCTGGCCGTGGCGGGCATCCCGAAACATAGACATCCACCGGGATCAAACGGTCGATCCCCTGCAGCACCGCATAGCTCCGATACATGCCGCCGCTCGAAGCACAGGCGCCCATCGCAAGGCACCACTTGGGCTCGGGCATCTGATCCCAAATGCGTTTGACCGCGAGCGCCATCTTGTAGGTCACCGTGCCGGAAACAATGAGCACATCACTCTGACGCGGCGAAAAGCGCATGACCTCCATGCCGAAGCGCGAAATGTCAAAGCGACTCGACGCGGTGGCCATCAACTCGATCGCGCAGCAGGCCAAGCCCATCGGCATCGGCCACAGCGAGTTTTTGCGCATCCAGTTGATCGCGGCATCGACGCGGGTGACAATCACATTGCCTTCGATCTTGGAATCGTAGGCGGAGTGGACGGTGTTGGTGGAGGGACTGACCATGCTTCGGTAGGAACACGACCAATCTGCCCCTCATGCCCCCGGCGCTCAAGCGGATAATCCCGAAAACCAAAATTCAAAGCCGGCTGCGCATCAAAGCACTCCAATTGCCGAATCACCGCATGCATGCCGCCGCATTTCCCTTGATCATTTACCGCCCGCAAGGTTTCTCTGTCGGCGCATGAACGAACGCAAGACACTCGACGAACGCCAGCAGATGTCCGACCTGGAGCGCCTGCGACACTCATGCGCGCATGTCATGGCCACCGCGATCCTGCGCATCTGGCCCGACGCGCAATTTGCCTACGGTCCGCCGATCGAAAATGGCTTCTATTACGACTTCGACATGAAGCACCGCCTCACGCCTGAGGATTTCGAAAAAATCGAGGCGGAGATGAAAAAAATTGCCAAGGAAAACCAGAAGTTCGAACGCCGCGCGATCTCACGCGATGAAGCAAAAGCGATGGCGGAATCCGGCCGCCTCGGCGGACTCACCGAACGCCCCGGCAACCCGTCGCGCTTCAAGCTCGACCTGATCGACAAGATCCCCGAGGGCGAAGAAATTTCCTGTTTCCAAAATGGTGAGTTCATCGACCTCTGCGCCGGCCCGCATGTCGGCTTCACCGCGAAGTGCAAGAATGTAAAACTGATGTCGGTCTCGTCGTCATTCTACATGGGCGATGAATCAAAGGGCCAACTCCAGCGCCTCTACGGCACGGCCTTCGAAAGCAAGGAGCTCTTGGAGGAACACCTCAACCGACTCGAGGAAGCGAAAAAACGCGACCACCGCCGCCTCGGCCGCGAGCTCGCCCTTTTCCACATCGATGAAGCGGTCGGCCAAGGCCTTATTCTCTGGAAACCAAAAGGCGCGCTCGTCCGCAGATCGTTGCAAGATTTCATCACCGAAGAACTCGACCGCCAAGGCTACTCGCAGGTCTTCACTCCGCACATCGGCAAGCTCGACCTCTACCGCACCTCCGGCCACTTCCCCTACTACCAGGAAAGCCAGTTTCCCGCGATCCCCGAACGCGATGTGCTGGAAAAACTCGCCGATGAGGATGCGACCTGCGCCTCGCTCATCAACGGACTCGAGAAGGGCGACTTCGAAGGCTACCTGCTCAAGCCGATGAACTGCCCGCACCACATCAAGATCTTCGCGAGCGATCATCACTCCTACCGCGACCTACCGGTGCGCCTCGCGGAATTCGGCACGGTCTACCGCTGGGAACAATCGGGCGAACTCGGCGGCATGACCCGCGTCCGCGGATTCACCCAAGACGATGCCCACCTTTTCTGCACGCCCGATCAAGTCGCCGCCGAAGTCACCGGCTGCCTCGACCTGGTGAAAAAAGTTCTCAGCACGCTCGGCATGCACGACTACCGCGTGCGTCTCTCGCTCCGCGATCCCGCCAGCGACAAATACGTCGGCTCGCCGGAAAATTGGGACAAAGCGGAAGCCGCCCTGCGCGAAGCCGTCCAGACCCTCGGCGTGCCTTACAACGAGGAACTGGGCGAAGCTGCCTTCTACGGACCGAAAATCGACTTCGTCGTCAAAGATGTGATCGGCCGCGACTGGCAACTCGGCACGGTGCAGGTCGATTACAACCTGCCCGTCCGTTTCGGACTTTCCTACATCGGCCCCGACAACCAAGCCCACACGCCGGTCATGATTCACCGCGCGCCCTTCGGCTCGATGGAACGCTTCACCGGACTCCTCATCGAGCACTTCGAAGGCAAGTTCCCGACCTGGCTCGCACCCGAGCAGGTCCGCATCCTGCCGATCTCGGAAAAAACCCTCGAGGTCGCCGAAGCCGCCGCCGCCCAACTTGCCAATGCCGGCGTCCGCCTCACGGTCGATCGCAGTTCGGACAAAATCGGCGCCAAGATCCGCCTCGCCCGCCTCGACCGGGTCCCCTACATGCTCGTCATCGGCCAGCGCGAAGCGGAAGAAGGCACGGTCTCAGTCCGCCACCGCGACAAGGACGACCTCGGCGCCAAACCGCTCGACCAATTCATCGACGAAATCAGCAGGGAAATCAAAAACCGCAGCCTCCAGCCCGCCTGATTTCTCTGGGGCCCCGTCCCTGACTGGCCTGTGGCGCCTTCACAGGGCCAAAAAGAAACCTTGCAAACAAGTTGGCTTCCCCCTATTTGTCCACTCGTTCGACTGCACCCTTGCAGAATGAAGCGCTTCGTCTGGTCTCTAACGCCATGGTCTCAGGAAGTGATGATAGTGATGGCGTGATTAGAAAAAGACAAAATGGACATCTATGTGGGCAATCTGCCCTACTCAGCAACTGAAGAGGACGTCACCGGCCTCTTCGCATCACACGGCCCCGTCGAAAGGGTCAAAATCATCACAGACCGCGAAACCGGTAGATCCAAAGGATTCGCATTTGTGACCCTCGGCGACCAAAGCCAACTCAATGCCGCGATCGAAGCCCTCAATGGCTACGATTATCAAGGCCGCGCTCTCCGCGTGAATGCCTCCGAGCCAAAAGAAGCCGGTGCCGGTGGATTTGGTGGCGAGCGTCGTGGCGGCGGTGGTGGCGGCTACGGTGGTGAGCGTCGCGGTGGCGGCG
>Ga0208090_1000096_pt1 | contig 18835 bp, 24 predicted proteins | sample LakMenEpi20Jul12_FD_150718 | JGI IMG/M metagenome (GOLD analysis project Ga0208090, IMG submission 150718) | Freshwater microbial communities from Lake Mendota, WI - 20JUL2012 deep hole epilimnion (SPAdes) | ecosystem: Environmental > Aquatic > Freshwater > Lake > Epilimnion/Euphotic zone ...
TGTCAGAATCAATTTTAGGCGGTACGGGTGGGGTGGTACTAGAGGCAAATAATAGAACGCATCATCTTAAAACTGGCTACCCAAGCAGTCCATTTCATATAAGGAACGCCACTTAGAGTAATGGCATTCTTGATAATAGGTGTTAGTCTGTATAACTGGTCCGCGAAGTCGACTGTTGCATATCTCGTCTCCAAATCAGCGTATGGGAATATAGGCTTATTTGTTCCAGCATTAATTTCATTGTGAATATTCCAGAGCCATGTTTTTACCCAAGCCTTATATTGTGAAGGAGGAACTGTAGTAATCTGTGTAAAAGGGTGTGTTTGTTGATATCGTTTGAAGTGGTCTCTGCATATCTCGCAGGGAAGAACTTCGTTCGTGCATTTTATAAATCGTTGCCACTCTCGGACTTCATCATCGCGGTTTATCGAGCGACCAGCACGCTCAGCAAAGCCGTGGAGAATGGTCCATAAGATAGGCCCCCAGTCGGCTGTTGCGGGATAATCTGGAACAGGAACTTGACATGCACAAGGCATTCTTTATTGTGCGAAGAAGTGAAACATCATTATCAAACCGCAACATGGGGTTTGATAATGAACAGGCGTGGATATTTGTATTGCTGCTATTTATAGAAGTAGCGACACAAAAACGAATAAGCCGAGTATCTGCATGAAACTCTTTGCCGGACGCACGCAAGTGAAGAGCTCTGTTATGACTCCGTTCCACAGCAGCATACCAATCAGCGATAGAATCACGAGGGCCAGGATGAATGAGATGATAAGGGCGGCGAGGTCAATGTAGCTTTGCTTCTTCTCCTTGGAATCTCCCTCATTCACGAAAGCTTCTAAGCTTGCACGCGCGAAACCTTCCAGGAACTTGGGCATTCTATATATGATTAAAGTTTTTCAAACGTAAGAACCTCGGCTGTTTTCGTTCCGCGCTTCTCGCTAATAAAATCCATCGCCTTCGTTGCGGCCTCATCGGATTTCAGATGCTCGGAAAGAAGCTCGTGGAGGCCCTTCTGGCTCAGAGAACCCTTTGAAGTCCGCTTCTTATACAGAAGACGGCCGTTTGACTGCTTGAGGTCAAGGGCGCCGATACTATGACGCTTCATCGTGCGCATAATGACCTCTTCTAAGGCCTTCTGGCGAACCTTGCGCTCCCTCAGCTGCTCCTTCAATGCGTTTGACTCCTCGCGCACCTTTTTCCAAGCGGTAATCATTTGGGGAAGTTGTTGAAGCTCTTGCTCGGCGGAAGGCTGCTCTAAACTCTGCATGGCTGTTAGGTATATGTGGCACGGGTTTAGGCAAGCGGCTTCAGAGCTCGGGGGGAGAAGATGGGTCAACCTTGCCGTCTTTGAGATATCCTACGAAATCTCCAGGGGCGCCGTTCTTATCTTCGAACAGTCCACTGTTTCCGTTGGTCATCAGTAATTTACGACCGTTGACGCTTATCTTGCGCATTCCTAAAGTATCGTCCATGCCGAGATCTTCGTATCCAGGCGCGGGTGCAGAAGGGGCAGGGCTTGCTGCTTCCGTGGGAGAGGGAGTTGTCTCTTCCTTAATGGGAGGAAGCCCAGCTTCTTCTAGCCTTGCGGCCCTTCTGGAAGCAATTCCTTCCTCTAGGTATTGTCTCTCGAATTCCTGTTTCTCCAGATTTGCAGAAGTGGGAGGAAGAGACTTTCCTCTTTCTTTTACGGAGGCAGGTGCAAGGCTAGAAGGCAAAGCATTCGGACTATTTTGAACATAAGGCACGTAAGGTGCATTCACGCGACCAGGAGTTTGGGGAACTTTCGGAAGCTTTCTGGTCTTATTCTTCTTGGGAGGTAGGCCACAACTTTGTGTGTATATGTTCTTTAGTTTTATCTCCTGCAAAGCTTCTTGATATGTCATCTGTCTTCCAGAAGCACGTTGATCGGCTAACCATTTCTTTACAAACTCGTTATATGCCTTCGGACCACCGGGACATCCGCCGGATTTTCTGCGTTTGGGCGCTGCAGGCTCGACAGCTAGAGCAAGCTTAGAAGGCTCCTCAGGGGCAGCCTCTTCAACGGCAGCCTCTTCAGGGGCAGCCTCTTCAACGGCAGCCTCTTCAGGGGCAGCCTCCTCCTCTTGAACTGGTGTAAGAGGTTTAGCTTCAGCCTTAGACTGCATGTGTGCAACAATCTGCGACCTTACAGAAGGCTCTTTTTCTTTTGAAGGTGCCACGCAATGCTTATCCACCATATTCTTAATCTGCTCGAGGCGCCTCATAACAAGCTCCAACTCGTCCAAGACAACCTGGCGAGAGCTGCGCCTTGTCTTTCTCATGCTCTTCATGCTTTTTGTGCTTTGAAGCATAGAAGACATTTCTAATAATCCAACTGAAATTTGATTATAGGGTTTCACTCCATGGAAAGCCCCCAAAGCCCCAAAGCCCCATGGACGCTGCAGAAGACCAGCGTGTAAAACGAGGCATTCAAATCGCCGAACAGATATGGTGGTCTCTAGCAAAACGCATAGTGTATCTTGCTGGAAAGATGTATAATTGGGACGATGACCAGTGGCGGGATGCGAATGAATTCTTCCTGCGCCCCAACGACTATAAGGTCGTGGTGAAAAATTGAAGGTGCTCGGATCGGTTCATACAATGACAGCGCAACCATGTCCCTCACTCCTATTTCTGTAGGAGAGCTTCACAAGATTTCTACCATTGGCTCTGCAACTAAAGAAACGGTGCTTGTCATCAAATATTATAACGAGATTCTCGTGGCCGCCCTCCAAGGGAAATACTCCATCACATTCATCATGGAATCGGATGAATATGGAACAGTTCTTCCTGTAGAATGGTCAGCAACAGAAAAGGTGGAGAAACTCTTTCCTGGCATACAGATTTACTACGACGTTAATAAGTGCTCTTACACCTTTTCTTGGTTCCTTTGATAACATCTAAGTGTAAGTGCAACGTTTCCTTATGTGAAAAACAACTTGATTCTCTCGCGAATTCTGCCTCGGCATATACCGCAATCATTCGTCATCCTCTTTGCACATGTTGTGCAGAATGTATGCCCACATGGAGATATGGCAGTGCCAACAGAATCGTTCAAACAAATAGGACACGTCGGCTCATTGGCGAGATTTCCTCCTGTCTTGAAAACCTGTATGGCCTCCCTCAACGCCATATGTTTTTGGTAGAGGTATATGAGATTCTTATATATCGGCTCTATTCCCATATCCTGGAAAGAAACATGGAGATATTTTTCTAGAGCAGCCGTTAAGTCAGGCGTCGCTTCATTTGTCTGCAATTCAATGACCGTTGATACACGTTTCTGAACTTTATCCATTTTCTCTATACGCATTTTCAATTGATTTTCCACATCTAGCAATTTATCCCCCGTTTCCTTATATAATTCTATAAGAGCGTTCACCTGCTTTTTGATTTCTGGAAGAGATGAAGTACCCTTGGAAGAAACACAAGCATCTATTTCTGCCTGTATTTGAGTAGCACCTGATATATCTGAGCATAGTGCACCGAATGTTTTGATTGCTGTTGGGTCAACGTCTTGGCGAAAGGCATATCTGCGTAAAATGGCTTCCACTGGGCCTATATTCGGATGGTCTGTGCTAGGTCTCGTCAAGAAGCCGAGAATATTCTCGTTTTGACGAATCATCATCTCTCGGAGACGTTTTCTCCAATTATTCGTGTGCGTTGAAAAAGAGGTAAGATGCGGACTAGAAGAAGGAACAGCCTCCGTTAAATGCCTAGACAGAGTATTTTGAACAATTCCTTGAATTGCATCCTGATTTCCTCCAAATGCCTCAATGTATGTGCCAGAGGGATTATTATCTTCTGCATCGCCAAAATCGGCAGAAGCAAAGCCTGATCCGTATCCCTGTGTCAATGAGAAGTTGGGTAACTCATTATTTGCCATTCTGATTGAGAATCAGAAGGGGAAATCATTGGTTTGAACGCTTGGCCTTTTGTAGATTTCATTATAGGTCATCTATGTCTACGTTATCTTCTTCTTCTTCTTCTTGCCCTTGGCTTTCAGAAGGTTGCTTTATATTCCTCTTCTCTTGGCCAGATGCCAGCTGTGCATCACGTGTTTTTTGTTTTTCCTTCATGGCCAACGCCTTTGCCAGCTTTTCTTGACCGTCGCCTTCGTCTTCATCATCGTCTTCTCCTTCTGCTTGGGCATCTCCCCTATCAAAAATATCATCATCCTGTAATTCACCTTGCTTAATCGCAAAAAGTCTGCGCGAGATTTCTGCATCGCTCGTGTTTTCAATGTCCGTAAACAAGAGGGGATTGACGTTCTCCATTTTCTTCAGCTTTCCATATAGGCTGGATTCCATAATACGAATAATATCGCCAATCTTAATATCGGCACTGTTTGTATTGAATCTCGATTCAGACAAATCGCGAATACTAATAACAACAATCAGCCCCTTCTCCACCCATTCGGATTTCCGCATAGACCCGCAAATCTTACAAATACGTTTCATATTATCATTGCAATAGACACGGAACCGACGCTGCCCCAGATTCTCGACAACACGCCCATACATCTGATTATCTCGCTCGTCGCACTCAATAAAAACCGGCTCGTCGTTGCCGCCGTGCTTTCCTTTCTTGTAGCCCTTTCCTCCCTTTGCGTTCGGTGGCATCTTAAGATATATGTGTAAAAGGGGTTTATGCCTGCCAGTCCAAGGGTTCTACGTCAACTGCACCTTTTGCATGCTTTGGTAATTCACGATACAGATTTCCGCCCGTCTGTTTCCTTTGCTTCCTAGTAAAAAACCTGCGGCCTTTGCGGCCTTTGCTGCTCTTAGGCCATAGGCGACGAGTCATGCGAGGACGCCGGTTTTTCTTGAAGGTTTTGCAGGTAAAGACCATCGGTCCTTTCTACTTCGGAGTAAAGACAATAAGATGAGGCGGTTCCATAGAATTCGCCAAATCTCGCAACAGGTTTCGGTTCTTCGCCTGTGTCGTCGTAGGCTCTATGCCATTGTTCTTGAGCACTATCTTAATCGCATCATCTGTGTCAACTACCCGTAAGACAATGTTGTCCTCGGTAGGTATCTTTCCCCGTCTCAACGCCCAGCCCCGCTTATTGGGGCAACGTTTCGGCTCGTGGCCATAGGCCACGCAAACAGAGCAGTACATGCTCTTTCTGTAAGGGCACTCAAAGGGGGTGTGTCGTATACTCACTTCGCCGAGAACGTGCGAGCAGTAAGAGCACATTTTATAGCGTAACGGTAGAAGGATACTTTACCATGTCGGCGCAAACAATTCAATTTTTTTTCACAATGCGTGATCAAATAAAGTTATATCACTGGCAGACGGGCATGTTTTCAAGACATAAGGGCACCGATGATGTGTTATCTACGCTGGATGGACTTATCGACATGTTTGTGGAAATCTATATGGGAAAACGTGGAAGACCCTCTTTAACACGCACGACGAATACTGTGAGCTTACGTAATATGAGCGAAAAGGCGGCAGTGAAATTTGTCAAGGACTGTATACAGTATTTGCAGACCACGGTGCCCAAGTCTTTAAAACCACAAGACACTGATTTAATAAATATCCGCGATGAAATGATGGGGGAATTAAACAAACTTTTGTATCTATTCACCCTCAGATGAACGTGGAACGGGTAAAAGAATTCGTCTTTGCCCCAGCCTCGCAAATCACATGGACCATGACGACAGCTGGCTATGTGAAATATACGCTAAACCTTGTAACATGGCTTAAGAAAGCCGGTGTTCCATGGACCTTGTGTGTGATATGCTGTGACCCGGAATCCGAAAGGTTTTTCCGGCGTGAAAGAGTGCCCTGTGTTCTCTGGAAAGAAGAAGGTGTTGGACGAAGAACACAGGACGGAATGGCCGCATTTGGGACGCCCAGTTTTTCCGTGTGTAATCGAGATAAAATCTTACTTCTACGATGGTTCGCCGAGAATTATGCGATGATTGGTGTGGATAAGAGTCTATATCTCGACGGAGATATTGTCATACAACGAGATCCGTGGCCCTTGCTAAGATTCTCCACTGGCAACTGTCATCTGGCATTCCAGTGCGATTGTGACCATGGCTTGGAAATCCACGAATGCTCTTCTCCTTGCTCTGGAGTCATACTCACACGACATGTTTCTAGGGAGCAGGCCAATATATATGCATGGAACCAGGCGCTATGGGAAGAACGTGGTGCTGCCGATCAGCCTTATATTAAAAAGATGATGGAGCTGACAAATACGCCCTATGAAATTTTGGACCGCAGGCAATTTGGAAATGGTGTCTGGCAGAAATCTGGCGCCTGGACAGACGGGAACTGGACATTATTGCATTACAATTATCTGGTGTCAGGATCTAAGCGAACCGCCATGAAAGATGCAAGTCATTGGTTAATTAACATGTAGCATGGTAATTAGAAGAAATGGCCAATAATATTCCGATATCAGAGAAATCCAAATCTATTTTATATGATTATCCTATTATAAAAAAAAGAACAGATATGGCATATACCGAGCTACGCAAATACACGGATGAGTGGCAGACCTTTGACAGGGTATGGATGTATAATTATACGGTGCGCGATTTACTGAAAACCGGTGCCAATGTTTCTTATTATGTATTTGAATCATCTGCAGAGAGGAAATCTTACAAATCCGGCCAGTCTTCACATGTGAGTATGTATCCTGACGCTGCCGCCCTAGGAGTATTTAATGATGTGCCACACACCATCCCAGATACTCCTGAGTGGACGAATGTAGTTGCAGGGAATACAATCGTTATACTTTCTTGGACTGTTCCCGCGAGCAATGAATCTCCTATCATATCATATACAATTACTGCACACGATGTATCAAATAATAAGATTTCACAGACAATTCCAAGCCCAGTAAATACTTGGGAATTTAATAATCTTGTAAATGGAAAGTCTTATCGGTTTACTATTATTGCCACAAATAATATTGGGAATTCTTATTCAAGTGACTTTACCATCTCGACCACACCTAAAACACTGCCTGGACAACCCACTGCATTTTCCGTATTCCAAGAAAATTATTCTTTTACTACACAGTGGCTAGTCGCTGCAAACGGAGGCTCAGCCATTACATCCTATATATTAACACTCTGTGATGCATCCAATAATATACTAAAGGACGTGTCCAATAACATGATACAAAATGATATTAGAGATGCAGGTGTGTTGAATACAAAAGAGGGTCTTTTTATAATAACAAATACAGCTGGGGTTCAAGTACCTTATACTATTGGCAACCCTATCGCATCAAATCTTGTCATTGGAAATTACTATTCCTTTAAAGTATTGGCAAGAAATTCAGGAGGAGATTCTCTTATTACAACCCTCAGTGCCCCCGTTCGGTTTATAGAAATTCCTGCACAGGCTCCTGTGTGGGTTTCTATTATATATTCGCCAAGCACAGACAGGCTGACATTCAGATTCACACAGACCGCCGCCGACCGCAATATGACAACCTCTTACATATTTAGCTCTAACCCTATAGCCATTGAAAGAACTACTCTGGTTCAAAATACTACATCTACGAATTTGGGTGGACTTATAGAAGTCGTTGCATCTATAGTAGGCATCCCTGATAATACATATACATTTACAGTGTATGCATCCAATATAGCAACAAAAGTAGAAGATTATAAAAAATCTTTGAATTCGCCTCCTATAATTGTTTCTAAGATATAATAAGAATGAGCTTGGAAGCTTCTCCTAAGATTTCTGTTCTGCCTACTGGCGGTTATGTGAGCACGGTCTTTGTGCATGGAACAGTGGCAAACCAGGCGGCGGCGAATTCGGCGTATGTGTCAAAGAGTACGATTGATGCAGATTATAGTAGAACATACGGCGCCAACTCTGGCCGTGTCCATACATTCAAGAGCGACCGCGAGAGGATGCAGTATTTGCTTGGGAGGATTGGTTCTGTGCCGAAGTGCACAGGTTCTTAATAGACTCTTCAAAGGTGTTCATGTATTGTCCTAAATAGGCCAACACATGAGCTTCTAGTTTGATTGTGCGATGAACTGGGGTCTGCGAGCTTTGCAGGCCAGAAGAAGAAGACTTATCCATGTGGAGCAGGACTTTCCGTAAACACCAGCCCCCAACCTCAACTTTTACACAGTCTCCGAGTAATCTGGCAATGGGTATAAAACGCAAGTTTAATATACATATAGTTCCCAGAATCCCAGAATGTGTATCTCGAGATTTATACGGATTCTGGCTAAGTATTTCGAAGTGCCCGAGCCGGTGCGAGATGTTTCTTTCATCCTTGATAAGCGGGAGAGAGCTGTGTTAGAGGAAGCTATTGGCACTGTGAATTCCATGAAGGGCGGCTGGGATTCTCTCCGCAATCCACATTTCTCGCCTGATAGCCTTCTGGCCGCGCAGATTAAGAATTCTCTCAAGCACCCCTCTCACACAGAGGACACTTTGTCCGCAACAATGTATCTTCTCAAGCATATGGCGCATAATTGGGATGACTGGGTTGCTCGGCGCACAAAGACACAGGTGAAGGACGAGGAAAACCGGAATTTCTTGGAAAAATGGGTGAATTCTCATATGTATACAGCAACCACGAATCGGTTTATTCTGACTTCGTATTTGGAGAATCTGTTGGAGAACATAGAAGAATGGAATGTGGCCGATAAGCAAGGCTCTGGTGCAGAGCACTTGATATTGTCTATTCAGTCAGCCATTGTAAATTTGGATGTGGAGAGCCTAGATTCATTCAAAGAGTTTGTCAAATTCGAAGGGGGTAATGTAAGCGATTTTGAAAAGACGAATGATTACAAGGTGGAGGTATATAAGAAGTTCATTGAACTGGAATTCCCTTCTGATTATGAGCTTTGCGAGGAGCTGTGCCAGGAGAATATTCGCTTTATGAAAGATTCCGAGGCTGCAGGAGATATTCGTGTAGAAGTCGATACTCTGCGTCATGCTATGCAGATGAAGAACTTGGACATTTTACAAAAAGCAATGCGTGGCCCCCCTGCCGCAAAGTTGTCTAAACTACGTCGCACTCCTGAATATCTTGTGGCTATTGGCCTTGAACAAGAGCTTCTGCAGGCGGATGAGGAGTTTGAGAAGTTGCTTCAAGACGAAGAGGTCCAGAAGAAGCAGAAGTCAAAGGACGAATAAGCACCTCGTTTGCTCGTTGGGAAGGGTCAGTGGAGTGGATAGCACGACGACACGATAGAACGTGCGTCTCGTAATCCGCCTCTGGGAATTCCTTCGTGACCATATCTACATCTGAATTGCTTAGGAGAAATGAGACACCATTTGTCCTGAGCGTATGACATGTAGCGAAGAGTGCCTTGTGGTCGGCTACTTTGAATCCTGACGGCATGTAGGCGACGAAGGATTTCTTATCTGATGGCGCATAAGGCGGGTCAAGATATACGAAATCGCCCGGCCTTGGTTTATGGGTTTGGAAGAACTGTGTAAAAGGTGTGTGGATGAATTCTACTTGGCGGCTGGCAAGTAGTTCGGAAACGGTGCGGAGATGTGCTTCCTCATAAATGCCGGCGTTCTTGTAATGGCCGAAAGGGACATTGTAGCCACGAGGTCCTTCTCTATACACGCCGCGAAATCCCGTCTTGTTGAGGAAGAGGAACATGGCCGAGGCGGCGGGGGATTTGCGGTCGTCGCCTTGTATTTCATTGAAGGCCTTGCGAATCCAGTAATAATAGGATTCTTTGGAAGTGATTGCAACGGCGGTGGAAGAAGGCTCGCGGTTGCCGCCTTCTACCGCTGGGCATTTGGAGAAGATGGAGGTAAGCGTGGCCAGTTCGGTAAGGAGAGCTGGGAGATTCTGTTGGATGTTCTTGTATAGCGCAATGACGTTTTCATTCGCGTCGCCGGCAACGACTTTTCCTTCAATGGTCATATTCGTCGCCTTGGCATGGGAGAGCACGGCGAGGAGAACGCTTCCACCACCGAGAAAAGGCTCGTAATAGTTTTTGATGCGGCGGGGGGTGTTTTTGATGACCTCGTCGATAATCTGTGTCTTTCCGCCTACCCATTTCAGCGGTGGCTTCACGAGGTCGCAATTGGAAAGCATAGAGGGCGACCAGGCGTATAAGAGAGAAGGGCTGATGGCTGTCTGGGCTTCCTCGGCCTTCTTCTCCAGTGCCTCCTTGACTTTCTGCTCGATGATTCTTTCTATATCGGGCCTTTTACACGGATTCTTGCGGGCCAAATGACTTGTGAGGTGCCCTTTCTGAGAAAAGGATTGGGTGCAGTTTGGACATGTGTGCTTAGGTGCAGGCTCGGCAGAGGCAGCAGACATTTCTGGTATAGACTTATAAAAAGTTTGTTCGCTCCTTTCAAATTTTAACGAATTTGAAAAGTGTGATCCTGTTAGAAGAGGATTTTACGCGTTGGCCAGTTTAAACAAGCTTAGGGAGGCGTGTGTATATTAAGAAGCTCTGCATTATTAGGATATTCTGCCCCTGATAGAGAATAGGTGTTTGTGTAAAAGTGTGGCTCATGTGGCTTCTCGGCAAGCTGAGGAGAAGGAATATATACAATCTGTTTCTGCTCGTGGACTATAAGTTCTTTAGAGGAAGAGTGTGTATGACAAGAGCACTTACTGTCTCTACCATCTCTTCCATCCCTGCCGTCTCTACCATTCAATGGTCGCATGCTATATCTACATACAGCCGAATCAATCATTCGGGATTTTATACTCGGTGCTTTACGGGTCTTAGGACCAAAGCCGCATAAGCGCAAAGAGCCTTATGGCCTTAGGGCCAAAGGTCAAAAGGCCAAAGGTCTAAATATTGGCGCCATATACTCGTCAGGAATGTCTGAAATGTCTGAAATGTCTGAAATGTCTGAAATGTCTGAAATGTCTGAAATGTCTGAATTTTCTGCTCTAGCCGAAATTCTTGAGAGAAACAGGAAATATAGCCCTGAACAAGAAGAGCGACTAAAACAAGAGCCCCTAGGAGATTGGCAAAGTCCTTCAGATAATGCACGGTGGGATGCCCTTCGAACGCGGTTGGATGTAGAGGCACTTTCCTATAACATACGAAAGAGGGTTGATAAGAAGGGCGAACGAGATTTCTTGATTGCACAAAAAATACAAATACAAACAGAGCTTTGCAAGGAAGGCCCACCGCAGGAAAAACCAGTTTCACAAATACTCTACAGCTTTTTCTGTACAGGCCCAACCACTTATGATATTCGTGTGAATGAGATGAATAAAAGGAGGTCTAATATGATGGTTTTGTTGAGGGCGATAGATGAGCAGTTGCCTGTTTACGACACAATCATATCTTCTATTAAGATACAAATGAGCAGGAGGATGTCTTTAGACAATTCTCGTTATCGCCATTGATGCACTAACAGGTGTTTCTCCTATGACAGAGGGCTCAGACTGTATGCGAACGAATGTTGAGCTAGCTGAGAATTTCAAGCAGAAGATATCTGCTACAGTTGCGTCAAGTATGAAAAAGTTCGTCCAAGCTTGTGTAAGAGAAGATGATTGGAATGCTTGGGTGATTGCGCTGCCCAAGATTTCTTGGCCGTTGAGGGTTGCCATGGTAGTGGCTACTCTGGACCCGCCTGTTGCTTCTGTTGCTCCGCCTAAGAAACATTCTGAATCTCTGCCGCCTTCTTTAACGCAGCCTTTGTGCTCTCGTTGAGACCAGTCCTATACTGTTTCAGCCATTCTACCGTTGCAGGCATTTGACTCCAGCCAGGGGTAAGAGTCAACAAACTGTTTGCAGCATACGTTCCAACGGGAACTGTCTTGTTTGAGCCATAGAGATACAGTGTAGTAGTTTCACCCTCCGTGGAAGAATCATAAGGAACGCCATTCACAGTCAGAGTTTTCATGGTTGTTGGACTTTTGTTTTTAAAAGGGTTGGTAAATCAATTTTATATCCGAATCCGAAAAATATATTTTTCGCGCTGCCTCCATCGATACGTATTGCGATAAGTCATTCTAGGAAACTTGGGAATAGTTCTGTATAGATTACGAAACTCCCAGCGGCTCAAATTATAAGTGCGCTCGATTTTCGCAATATGCCTTTTCACACGAGCTTCAGAGAGTAAATACGCCTTCTTGGATGGAAGTGCACGCCATTCGCCAATCGCCTGCTTCCTCTGCAGCTTAATCATTTCCACCGACCCCAGAATATTTTCTTTGAATCTTCTTTTAATGAGACTTAGGTGCGGATTATATTCTTTGAATGCCTTGTTGGCCTCTCGTAAAAGACGTTTGTATTCTTTCAAGTCTTTTTTAAAAGTAGGATTTGTATTCCAAAGCTCTAGAATTTGCCGCTCATCAATATTCCTCCCTCTTTCAAATCTGTCATAGTGCTCTCTTGCTTGAGGAAGCAAGAGATGCTCTTGACATGTCAGGCAGCGTGTCTGTATATCTAGACCGTATGTGTAAAAGAAGTTCATACAACAATGTGTGTGTGCACTGTGTCCGCAACGGAATTGGCACATGGGTGCGCCTTCCAGGGGAGGAGGGGGAGGAACCCTCGCCGCGTCCTCTGGCGTCGTGGGACAGAGCATACATGCGTGGGTTTCTTGGGGCTCTTGCCCTTGGCCTTGACCTGGCTGCGCTTGAAGCAAAGGCTCCATCTATCCAATATATCATTACGATTTTAGCCCCAGCGGGGGGCGCAATGGGGATTGTGTCCTCCAGGGCAGAAATCTTCCTGTTTGAATCCAGGCTCTTTTTGGCAGCAGGTGCCGTCGTGATGGTCTTTTGCCGTGGGCGATTTCTGTCCAGTTTTCTCGTCGTGATACGGGCAGCAATATTTCTTACAACATACCCAACACCACGTCCGTCCACATCCGTGCCCCACGTGGAATTTGTTCCTGAAATCCATGCCGCAAGAAAAGACGTAATCACATGCCCCGTCCTTCAAACACCACCTCTGACACCAAGGACATTGTTTCGCGTCGGTAGAGCCGGTTTCTCCTGGATTTCGGGTGGGCATTCTGCGTATCTGCTTAAGACTGTGTAAAAGGATATGTTATGGAATACACAGCTGCAGGGTGTTTGTTTGTTAATGGAACACATGCCCTTGCAGGATATCAGCCTGGGAAGATGGTGCCGGCTATAAGCGGTATCGGGGGGAAACGGGAAGAGCGTGATAGTGGTGTCATGGAAACGGCGCTGCGAGAAATGTTGGAGGAAGTTCTGGGGATTTATGAGTCTGCTCGTTTTATGGGGGCTTTGACTGGCGTGGAATATATTACCATGATTCGTGGGCGGAACTATGTGAATATCGTCTATAGTTTTCTCGCCCTAGAAAAAATCTTGGCTATTGTTCAAAGTGCAGGAGGACAGTCGCCGTATTATAAAGTATTCCCGTTGACCTTGAATGAATTGATTTTTTCTCGTGAGGCGGCGGGAGCAGAAATTGTCCATTTTGCTCTGCTACCTCTTGTGGCTGATTTACCATGCATTGACCCATATTTCGCCAAGGATTTGGCGAAATTTATTCTTGTTAGCCCTCAAAAGCCTTCGTAATGGCGCACACTTCTCTGCAGACGGGGCAGGTTGGACGAGCTGGGTTTTTATTCACCCATTCTTGGATAGAATCGTATTCAAATACGTGGAAGCATGTTGTGACGGCGGCTGTTATGGGAGAAATCTCGTCGGTTGTTATTGCACAGGTTTCTTTGGACTTGGAAGAATCTTCCGCGATTAGCCAAGCAATACGCTGAGGTATGGGTTTGAGGATTATTTTGATGACGGGTTGCTGCTGAGGCTGCTGCTGTGCAGCTGTAGCCAAGGCCGCAAGGCCAGGGGCTTGCTCGGCTGCCTCTTGTGCAGCCCTAACAGTCCAAAGCTCTTTGTCTGTAATTTCCACTTGTTCTGTAGCAGGAGGAGCAGGATAATCCCTCTTCATGAATGCTTGTGGCAACTGTGTGCCTGTCTTTTTCACAATTGCAATGTCTATATTTCCAGCAGTAAGATAATGGTCGTTGGATGAAACTTCTATATTCATAGCCCCTCTGTAAGGTCGCGTTGCCACATTTATTTGAACGACGCCTTGTGTAGAGACGGACGAACGTTTGAGACGTAACTCTGGAAGGTCGTCTGTATACGGAATCCACTTCCTTACATGTTCCTCCCAAGAGAAGACGACAAATGTTCTCTTTACAGGTCTATGAATAGCTATGTGACGAGTTGTGAAATTATGGATGGCATCTGGCATTCCGTTGATGTGGGACTGATATAAACAAATGGAAAAAGTATCAATTTTTTCCGTTTGTTTAGCTACCGATTTCTCTAGAAGTCAGTCTTTACGGACTAAAAGTCCGTCTTTACGGACTAAAAGTCCGTCTTTACCGATTTCTTCAGAAATCAGCGTCCATCTTGAAACTCATCGTCTCCCTATCCTTCCCCACCGACCCTTTTGCATACGTGCTCACCCGCTTCTCAAAGAAATTGTCCTTGTTCTCCAAACTAATGGTCTCCATAAACGAGAAGGGATTCGCTGCCGAATATGCCTTAGGATATCCGAGTTGGAGCAACAGGCGGTCCGCCACGAATTCAATATACTGTGCCATCAGCTTGGCGTTCATGCCAATCAGCTCACAAGGCAGCGACTTCGTGATGAACTGCTTCTCTATCTTCACCGCCTCTCGGATAATCTTGTGCGCCTTCTGCTTACTTAGGCGATTCACCAGCTTGGAATACAGCAAACACGCAAACTCCGTGTGAAGACCCTCGTCACGCGCAATGAACTCATTGGACAGAGTGAGGCCAGGCATAATCCCGCGCTGCTTCAGCCAGAAAATCGCGCAAAACGCCCCACTGAAGAAAATCCCCTCCACTGCAGCAAAGGCCAATAGTCTCGTCGCAAAATTCGCCTCCTTATTGTCAATCCACGTCATAGCCCAATCAGCCTTCTTTTTCACACACGGAATGGTCTGCGTCGCCTTCAAGAGATGCGTCTTCTCTTTCGGGTCGTTGATGTAGGTGTCAAGAAGCAGGGAATACAATTCGGAATGTATTGCTTCCATCATGTTTTGGCAAGTGTAGAAGAATTTCGCCTCAGGGCACTGCACTTCGCGCATGAAACGCTCCGCCAGATTCTCCATAACAATCCCGTCACTCCCCGCAAAGAATCCAAGGATATTCTTAATGAAATGCCGCTCATTCTCATTCAACTTCTCCTGCCAATGAACCATATCCTTGCTCAAATCCACCTCCTCTGCAAACCAAATCACAGCGGAATGCTGCTTATACTTTTCCCAGATGTCGCGGTGTTGAATAGGAAAGATTACATGGCGGTCAGGCGATACTGTAAGGAGAGGCTCAGGAAGGTCTTTCTCCTTTGCCTCTCCTTCTGGAGGCGACGTCGCGAGGCTAGAAGCAGAAGGAAGCTCTAAAGGGGCCATAGTCGCAGCATCGGCGGGTGCCGATGATACAACCAGCTCAGGACTAGCTCCAGGAGTCTTACGGGAACGAGACTTTTTGCCAGAGGGTGTCGGGGGGCGGCTTTTTCCTGGGACTGCTGCAGAAGCAGAAGCACCAGAAGCCTCAGTCTTCGAAGCACGTCTGCTCACAGGACGCAAGGGCGGGCTACCTTCCGAATCCATTCTATCAGTTGGCTTTGGAATGGTTTCAGAGAAAACAACGGAAGCCATTTGGGACTTCCCCTTATGGATTTTCCGCAAGCAATTTTTTTACAGCTCGTTTATTAGTAATGGCCGCCTTCTTACGCCTACCGCCATGGGCCTTAGCGGTTGTCGTACTTCTAGTTTCTTGTGCAGTTGGAACATATTATGTAAAAGGTGATATATTCAAAGGACTTGTGCCAGAGGGATTCTTTGCGAGTGGAAGTCTAGCCTCGTATACGCGCAGACAAGCCCAGTTGAAATGCGAGACTGATAGAGCGGCGTGTGTCGATAATAAGACGCCGAATGTCGTTTGCACGGATATTTATAACCGATGCACAGCTACCGCGGCGGCGGCAAATACAGATGTTTCTAAGATAACTCCTGCACCCTCTAACCCTGGACAAGCAGGCTCTTCTGCAGCCGCGGCACAAACATACGCGGCTAACTATGGGGACAAGACATTCACAGGCGACAAGGGTACTGGCAATACGATGCTTATCGATGAATACAAAGCAAGAAGAGATTTGGCCAATGCACAGGCACCGTATTGGAAACAATCCGCTGCACAGACAGACGCATACAAAAAGCTTCTCGCCTCTCTCGCCACGAGAGAAGTAACGGAAGGAGGAAGAGGTAAGAAACCTACTGATGCACAACTCTCTTTAGCACAAGGCGATGAAACAGGATATTCTGGGGCGGCGCAGACAACTGGAAACTACGTTCCGAGCCAACAAGTTATCCCCCCGCATGTAACACCCGAGCAATTGAAAGCTCTGATTACTGCCAAGTTGGTAAGTGACAGAAATACCCAAGCACAGACGATACAAGAAGATTCTATGCTAACTCCCTCGGTTCGCTCGCAGATTCGTGATGATGTGAGACAAGCCATAAGAGACGAGATTGCTGATTTGAATAACGAGTATGAGATACAATATGATTAGCGGCTTGTGCTCTTCGAGCTTTCCCACATAGGCGCATAAATCGGCGTCCAAGAAGGTTCTTTGCTGCAGAAGACTTCACGTTTAAAAGGCCTTTGCTCTATCATCTCCAAGATCTTACCGCAAAGGACCGGCATAGTTTTTATTAGATGGGGGCTTGCCGTTTGATATTCTTCAAAGGCCGGGTTGATATAGTCCTCACACTTTAGCTTCATCATTCCCCTGTATATAGGAGAATACTCCACCATGAAGATATATTTGGGCACGAGATTCCTGTAAATGTTGAGAATCTTCCTACTGCGACTTAGTTTTGTTGCGGAGGTGGGCACAGAATTCACCGCTTTGAGAAGAATTGCCGAAGAAAGAGAGATGGCAAATCCTAACGCTGCATCCTTTTTCAAGGGGTGGCGGATGCGGTCTTTGCGTGGCAACATGAGATTTGCCGTTACTCTGGAGTCGTAGTCCAGAAAAGGGAAAATCTCGTAGTAGATGATGTCCGTGGGCAGATTGTCAAAGAGATGGGGCATTTGCTTTTGCTTTGGCTTCTGTGTAAAAGGTGTGTGTGGTTACCCTATGAAAAGCTGGGCCGGCGATTTCAATTTTTTCCGAAAAATTGAACCTGGCTTGCCTTAAACAAGCAAGTCCCCCTTTACTTGGTAAAGAATGCAGGTCCATTCTGCACCAATCACCGCCTTCGATATGCCGAAGATGCTGGCGATTTTCAAAAAATCTTTCACAGAGGATATTTGCACTGTGAAAGATTTTATCAATTCTTGGGAATGTCGTTCCAAAGAACACTCGCGTATATTCTACGTCAACGAAGGCTGTCTCTTTCCTGTGAAAAAGACAATCGGCTTTGTCATCTGCACTTTCTACGAGAGGAACGGTGATAGTATGTATATGAATTACTTTGCGCTTGCGCCAGAGGTGCGAGGGACTGGCATCGGCACGTCCATCTTGAAGGACATCTTGAAGAAGTGCTACGATGAGAATGGAAGCATTCATCTGTGTCCTGCAAAAGAGGAGTTGGAGGCGTGGTATGAGCGGCATGGCTTTCGTTGGTCAAACAAGAACTATTACGTTTTCCACTCTTATGCAACACGTGCGCAACACAAGGCACACAAGTCTTTGGGATTTTGTGCTTCTGTCCTTCTAAACAAATAGCTTATCCGCCGCTTCAAACAAATAGCTTATCCATCTTTATATACAAATCGTAAATATCCACCTTTTTTTCAGCAGGAAGCTCTATCAACCGGGCCTCTTCGCCTAAACGGATTTTCCTGCCGTTCTCATACACACGGCCCTCGTCTTGCCACAAGGGCATCCAGAATTCCATAATATCTTCAATGGAGGCATACTTGGTGTTAAAAATATCGCGATGCTCTCTCTTGAGAACACGCTGGATCTTATAAGAATTCTCGGCCCTGGCCTGCTTTTTTATGGTTTTCAAGTGATTTATAGATTCTGTTAAATCGTCATGTAAGTCCGCTAGTAATGCTTGAAGGCGTTTTGTGCTAAAGGGTTGTTCGCCTTGGCTTTGATCTTCAGAAGAAGACATTTTATTCTTACTAAAATATACGCAGATTGTTCTTAGACCTAGCTATGGCTAAGCGAGTCTGCTGATAGGATGATGTATATCCGCCATAAATACCCAAGCGGTATCAACAGTATCATCATAAGAAGAGCGCACATCCACAATCAAATGTGCAGGAAGAAGAAGAAAATTCCCTTTCCGCAGGATAATTTCAATGAATTGGATTTGATTCAGAAGAGGTGTGTCTTCCATCGTCAGACTTGTAAACGCACGCCCAGTCCATTTTGCAGGAAGATACGGAGTCATTTTCGGTAACATGACAGTTACGACTGCAGTCCCTTGTGTTGGCATTATTAAAGTCTGAAAAGCCTTCGTGCGAAACATTCCTCGTTTTTGAGGCCATAGGGTGGTTTGGAAAGAATATAGGAAACTTGTGTAAGAGGATGGTAGCAGGGATTTATACAAATGATGCTCAAACCATATGTGTAGACCAGATTCTTTCGCGAGAAATTCGGTGGTTTTTACAGGGAACGTGAAGTGGGCGAGGAATGTTTTGTTGTTTAGAAGGCCGGCCAGATTCGTCGTGGGAGATATCATCAGTTTCATGATATGTTGGCGCTTCTGTAGCTCGGCGTGCGTCCCCAGGGCGGGAGTCGGATAATCACTCACGACAATGGGAGAACGGTCTTGGTATAAGGTCGGGAGCTCTTGGAGACGTGTTGCTTCCACCTGAAGAATCTCGAACTGC